>Ga0315899_10001014_pt1 | contig 32666 bp, 30 predicted proteins | sample LakEriMetagenome_2_FD_203518 | JGI IMG/M metagenome (GOLD analysis project Ga0315899, IMG submission 203518) | Freshwater fungal communities from buoy surface, Lake Erie, Ohio, United States - Buoy 4 MA112 | ecosystem: Environmental > Aquatic > Freshwater > Lake | place: USA: Lake Erie, Ohio...
GCGAGTTCCTTTGTTCATCAACGTACTGAGCAAGCGAATCCCAAGCTGCAGCCTTGTTGCGAGACTCGTCGGAATCAAACTTTTTTGCTGTACTACCGAGATTCTCACGATAAAGCGGGAACGCTACGCGATCTTGGTCGTACAAAGACAAAATCGAAGCCTGAGTCATCGCGTTGGTACCCGCAGACCGCAGCTTCTTGTTTTCCGCGAAGTCCTTGGGCTGCGAATTTGCATAAGCAGGATGATCTGCGTTACCATCCACCTTGATCGGCCGTCCCTCGATGTTGGCAATCAACGCGTTGACGACACTTCCCGCCCACTCGAAATTGGTCGCAAAGTACTCTGGAATGCCTGGAACTCGTCCCTCTGGACGCACCACAAACGCGCCGATCTCTTCTTTGTGATAGCGGCAGCCAGCGACTCCACCCAGAGCCAGCGAGGCGCCCATCATCTGAATCCAACGACGTCGCGATACCCCTTCAGGAAACTCCGAAGCGGCTTGCGGAAACTCACGAGTCACAAACTCCTGAAACTCAGGTGTTTGCTGCAGCTCGTCAATGCTACGAAAATATCGTTGCTGATGTTCTTTACCGGTGAGGCTCATCGGTGACACACTGCGCAGTTGGTTTGAGGGTTGATGTTGTTTTCTTCTACGAGCTTTTTGCCCAGTGCAAGCTGCTCTTCTTCGGACTCCAAACTCCATCCTAGATTGGTTACTTGGTCAACCGGTCGGATGTGAGGAGCCGGATTGCGGTGACAATCGATACACCAAGTCATCGATTGATCTTCCGCTTGATAAACTTCGTCCATCTTGTCGACACGGCCGTGGCATGTAACGCAGGAAACGCCACGAGCAATGTGGATGGAGTGATTAAAGTACACATAGTCGGGTAGACGGTGAATCCGCACCCAATCGATCGACTCACCTGTTCGCCAACTCTCGTGCACTGGCTTGAGCTTTTTGCTTTCCGCATGGACGGCTGACAAAGTCGGCGCCCCCCCCTCGGCCGTCTTAGGACTGTGGCAATTCACACAGGTCTGGGTCGGAGGAATCGAGGAATGTGCTGATTTATCAACCGAATTGTGACAATATCGGCAATCCATCTTGAGCTGCCCAGCGTGCAGCGCATGGCTGAATGGGACCGGCTGAGTTGGTCGGTATTTGGTATTGAGAGTAACCGGACTGGTCGCCCCAAGGAACAACACACCAGCATAAGCCCCGCCGCCGGCGATCAAGACGCCGATCAACGCCAGAAACTTATTGGTCCATCTAGGATAAACGAATCTTTGGGTTGTCATGAGTAGTTAACGGGACAGTGGTATCCGACGATTCATCTCGTCAAACATAGTTACAAATTCGGCGGCGAATCTTCAGCAAGGCCGAAGAGTTTAACCGCGACGCCTCATTACCATGCCGCAAAAAAACACAAACAAAAGGTTCAAAAAATCACACAATTCTCAGGCTGCACGTGTATTCACTTCTCACGCAACCCAGTGACCCTCGAACCGACAAAATCATGAGGTTCCCCATGTTTTCGCCCGATGGACGGTCGTTTATCGCAGAATTTTTGCCCGATCTTTGCAAATTTTGCACGAGTTTACAGAGTACCTGAGAGGAGCGAAAGGCATCTCGCATCAGTTCAAGCCTCGGAGCCACTCGTTTCGGCCTAAATCTTACCGAAATCCCTCATTTCCATTGCCTGTTTTTACGTCTGACAAATAGTCGCATCCAATTTATCGATTGTGCCGTTTGTGCTACTCCAAGAAACGAACCAGCTTCCCTTCGCAATCGCGTTGTGTGAAGTTATCAATTAGGAAATCCCTCCAAAGGTTGGTAAAGTACCCAACGCTTATACATCGCACCAATATCCATCCCCGATTTGCTCTTTGCTCCCTTGCTCTACGTCGTTCCAAATGATGAAACCCCATGTGCTAAACCGGCGAATCCATTATTGGCTTACGCTGCTGGTTGCGATCCCTCTAACAATCGTCGTCTCGACCGGACTATTGCTACAAATCAAGAAGCAATGGACCTGGGTCCAGCCCCCCGAAAAAAAAGGGACCGGAAAAACCCCGAGCATATCCTTTGGCGACATGCTGGAAAAAGTCCGCTCGCACAAGGGATTCGAGTCGTTTAACTGGCCCGATATCCATAGAATCGACGTTAGGCCCTCCAAAGGTGTCACCAAACTCATCTTGACCGGTGACTGGGAAATGCAGTTAGATTCAGCAACGGGTGAAATCATGCAAGTCGCGATTCGCCGCTCTGATTGGATCGAATCTCTACATGACGGGTCCTATTTCCTGGGAGATTTCAGCAAATTAGGGATCTTCTTCCCATCCGGCATAGGTTTACTCCTTATGCTTCTTTCGGGCTTGTGGCTTTTCTGGCACCCCATTCAAGCGAAACGAAGAAAACTTAAATCCAAGCCTTGAACTGAGAATTAGCATCTTTCCCGGCGCGAACAGAATTCGAAACACTCTACACCCCACTTCCCCCCCTTCTACACCATGCATGACTCCAATGACTCGTGTAACTTGATCTCAAATCCCTCGGAACTCAAACCCACAACCACGTGGATGGAGACCAAGTGGGGATGGACGTCTGAAGATTCGTTGATTGATCATCACACGCGGGCGAGACTGTGCTCGGCAGTCCTCTTGCCCTTTCACCATGGCAAACCCGACTGGCAAAGCTTCCACGATAGCATTCGATGGATGATGGCCTCAGCTGATTACTATGGTGTCGAGTTTGTGCCGGTCCTCAACGCTGACACTGGCTACATCTTTCAGCTTGATAACGACACCTACGCCGAAGTTCTAAGACGATTTCGCTCCGAATTCCCAGACTCGAAATTCATCGCCGGGGTCACTGCCCGTGGAGCGGAATCAGACTCCGAGTTCCTCGCCGAACGATATCACCCGTTGCTGGACATAGCACAAGAACATGACAATTGCGAAATCATGATCATGACGTCTTTCTGGCTTAACTCCCTCTGCCCAGAGAAACGGCGAGACGGATACTTTGACATCGCCAAACGACTTGAACGGCCTGGCATTGTTCATGCTTTAGAACCATCGTTCGTTTCGTGGGCCACTCCTTTTGAACCGTGGCTGCTCTGGCAATTGGCAAATCATCCGAAGATCGTCGGTGGGAAGGTCAGCACACTCGATGTCCCCCATTTCCTGTATTGGTCAGCCATGTGCAAAGACTTATCTCTCGATTTCTCCTCACACAGCGGCGACGACTTTGGAATTGCGACCGCCATAAAAATTGGCATGCCTCTCCTCATAGGTGCAGCCAGTAGTTCTTCGCCCCTTATATGTGCAGCCAAAGACATGTGGCTCGATAACAACGTTGCGGGAAAGAAATTCCCAACTCGCCATGGTCAGTACGACACCAGAGTTTATAAGCTTTTCGAAGCGATTCAGTCTTTAGAGGATCAGGTGTTTCGATTCGATACAACAGGAAGCGTAGCGGCTTACAAACACAGCACCGCTCACGTGCTAAATCTAATGGGAATAATCCAATCTGCAGAACCACACCCTGATTGCAATGATCGCCGCGACTCCAACGAATCGAACGCAATGCAACAAGCCATGATTCGTCCCCAACGCATGGCCAAAATGCTAGACATACCTTACTTCGGCGTTAGCTAACACCCAACGCTCACGAATACCGTTACGTTAACAACCCACTTGCTGGGACGGTTGTAAAGGTACGTCTTATTCCCAGCCAAAGACACTGGCGAACTCTTCTTGAAGAACCATATTGGTGTTAGGCGGGCAGATGCGAGTGAAGTAAACTCCCTCCATGCCTGGCACAGGCCGCAACTGAAACCGACTTAGCCCATCGTCTCCAATCGGACGAAGCTTGCTCAGTGTTCGTTTTACCAAATCCATGTTGAGCTCAGCAGGTGGCTTGATCGGTACCACACACAAACTCGTCTGTCGAACACGCCCCGTCGTCAACCAAAATGTGCGAGCATCGATCGGAATCATTTCCAAGGCGTATTCCACTAATACCTTCTTGGAGGCTTGAACAAGCGTTCTGTTTCTGAGTACGAAAATCAACTCTTCAGTAGGTGTCAGTCCGTGCTCCCAAGCCGATTTCCAATCAACAATAATTTGCGAATCGATCATGGCCGCCGCTCCCTGCAATATACCTATCGCTGGACGACTTTCCGAAACGAAGACTGTATCTGGCAACGTGCGGTTCAACGTACCTCGACTATCTCTCCAAGCATCCACGGAAAACTGTGTTTCTTTGAATTTTTCTGTAGCTGGCCATGAAGGAACAGGCTTGCCGCTAATTTTTGCTAAGTGCCTTATTGTCTCGTACACTTTGGCTTGATCTAACAAAGTTGCGTTCTCGTTCCAGACCAAGGCCCCGTCAACTTGTGAGCAGTAATCTTTCACATCGCACATCGATATCAACAAATCCGCGGTTTCCTTTTCGAAACCTGTTGCACAAACCTCTTTGAGCTCCCACTTCACGGGAACCGCAGACTTAGCAGGTATCGAAGCTGGCTCAACCAAAGGAAAGCCCTTCGCGTCCAAATTAAGTGTAAGGCCCTTAGTCGCAAGCGTCTCATCAACGAATCCTGCAATCGTCTTATCTTCGAGCTTCATTGATATGAGCGGATTCAATTCAACGCCCATCGCCCGGCAATTTTGCCAGTCAATCGTAATACCAATATTTGTAAGCCGCGCGAACTCCTCTAATCCGATCGCCAAAGAAACATCATTGGGAGAATTCATCCTAGAAATGCTCATCGAGGCCGCTTGCTTCCAATCACCTAAAGACTTTGCTTCAGGATGAAAGATGTCCATCTGTGGATACTGAAGATTTTCGAGATCTAGTCCGTCAATCGATGATGGTGGACGGAAACCAGCATCTGATCCGAATGTCCCTCGACTGTTGTTAAGCAGCTCTTTAACTCTCGCCAACTCTGGCGGCAGCTTGTAAGCTATGTCTGCCGCCGCATCGTTTGCATCTGCTTTTGGTTCATCTGGTTTACTGCCGGAGGCCAACGCTTGGTTATTTGATGATTCAGTTTCCGAAAGACCCGCTTCAGATCCATTGGCTACATCAGAAGCCCCAGCTGGAGAGGCACCTCCGACATTGGATTTGTTGGCATTGGCAGAAGGAATCACAACCGGTCCCCCACCGTCAGACTGCTCACTAGGTGGAGTGTTAGGAGGATTGGAATCGTCGGTTGGCGTGGTGCTAGATTGGGAAGCAGGATCGTCTCCCTGCGATGACTTTGAGCCCTCGTCTGGATTGCCAATCGCTCGCACGGGGGTCGTAGCTTTTCCATCCCCTACGTCGCCAGCCTTATTCACGTCAGCCTGCTGATCGTTGCTCGCCTGAGCCGTACCTTCGTTTTTCATAAACGACAAAAAGCTGAAAAAGCCGATTCCCGCCAGCAAAGAGCTCAAAACGCCAATCGTCACAACCAGCAATAACTGTCGACGCTTCTTAACGTTCTTGTTCTGCCAATCACTTGCAGTTGACGGCTGAGGTGGAGCCGTGTCGATGGGCTGAAAAGGTATACTTGATGCCGATGCTGCATCACTGGGATCCATCGGGCTCCAGTCAATCTGTTCCGGATCTAATCCAAGCGGGTTTTGTGTCAAGTTCGAAAGAACTTCATCCCAATCGCCATAGTCCTCCTTGGTTAAAGCCGTAGAATCAAAACTAGGAGTCGGTTCTCGAGTCGGCGCCCCACTTAAGTTGGAAATAGGCCCTTGCTTCGGCACGATGATTAGATGCTTGCACTTTGGACACGGCAGGGACTTGCCCAGCAGTTCTTGGTGCTTGACGACAACCTTTGCCTGGCAGCCCGGGCATTGCATGCGAAATGGAATCACGGTGATTTCAGACCAAATGGCGCGGCAAATGAAATTTTGAGAAGACTAGCTGTATTTTATCAGCATCGTCTCACAAAATGCAAAGCATTCCCTAGTTCTGATCCTCAGATACTCACATTTTACTGTTTATGGAATCACTTATAACCGTTTTTCAACAGCCGATCTTCATGGCCGGCGGCATTACATCCGACGAAAGTCTGACAAGCAACTTGATCGCTTTGATAGCTTTGACAGCTATGGAAATCGTTTTGGGAATCGACAATTTGGTCTTTTTGTCGGTTTTAACGGGCAAACTTCCCAAACATCAGCAAAAGTCAGCCCGCCTAGTTGGCTTGGCCATGGCAATGGGTATGCGTCTGGTACTACTCGCGTTCATTTTCCTCATCGTAAAAATGAACCAGCCTTTTTTCACTTTGGATTCCTTACCAGTCGGAGAATCAGCCAAAGCTTGGCTGCAGGAACGCCCGGAAATCAACGGATTGTCTCTTAAGGACTTGGTCCTCATCGGTGGTGGGCTCTTCCTCTTATGGAAGAGCGTCAAAGAAATCCACCACATGGTCGGTGGTGACTCGAGCGAGCACACCATCATGGCTCGACCAAGTTATTCATCAGTAATTGTTCAGATAACGATACTCGATCTTGTCTTTTCTCTCGATTCTGTGATCACGGCCGTGGGACTAGCCGACCAACTCTGGGTCATGATCACTGCTGTTCTTATCTCCGTCGGCATTATGATGATATTTGCAAATCAAGTTGCCAGCTTCGTGGAGAAACATCCCACTGTGAAAATGCTAGCCGTTTCATTCTTGGTCATGATCGGCGCGATGCTTGTTGCAGACGGTAGCGGCACACACGTCAGCAAAGGTTATGTCTATTTTGCCATGCTTTTTTCCTTACTTGTGGAAATACTCAATCTGCGAGCCAAACATGCGATCACCTCTAAGGTACCGCCCCAGTCCGGGGCACAGTCAAGCTCCGCTAGCTAGATCGTGCAACAGGTCTTCTAAAAAATGCAGATGCGATGACTAATCCGCTACAAGGTAACCAACATCCATCGATCGCGATCATTGGATGCGGATTGGCCGGAGCTGCTGTCACTTGGCAGGCTATCCATCGAGGCTGGCAACCAACAGTCATTGATCGTGCTGAGTCGGATAGCTGCTCACGCGTTGCTGCCGGATTGGTAACACCAATCACTGGAAGCCGCGCTGCGGCTAGCTGGCAATGGGAACAGTTTTTTCCAGTAGCCCGCTCATTTTATACGCGAATCGAGCAAACGACTGGTCACCGTTTCTGGCGGGAACGACCAGCCTTACGAATTTTCCAATCCGATGAAGAAAAAGAAGCATTTCAATGTCGCTGGAAATCAAAACCAGACAATGACACAACTCTCTCGGCGCACCCATTTGATTGCAATTCATCGCCCATTTTCGAGACTCCATTTTCCGCAGCTCTTATGCGACCTGCTGCGAGGCTCGAGACCATCTCATACCTCGATGCGACTAAGGAGTATCTTCGAAAACGATCGGCTCTATTCGAGATGGATCTTGATTGCGATCGCGACGTTGTCTTTGATCACCAACCACATGTCTGTGGAATAGATCGTTGTTTTGATGCGATCATATTCTGCCAAGGTTTCGCGGCTCGAGAAAACCATTGGTTCCGAGATTTACCACTTCACCCCGCTCGCGGAGATATCTTGAGAATCTCGGCCCCAAGCTCATTTCCGATCGACCATGTTATCCATCACTCTGCATGGATTGTGCCTGATAGGAACGGAGAATTATTGCTAGGGGCTACCTACGATCGCAAGACGCTCGACGGTATAGTTGACGACCGTATCGAAGTGGTTGAAGCGAGAAAGACTCTCATCAATCGGTTTCGCGAATTGCTCGCATCTCCGTTTCGCGACTGTTCGATCGCCGTTCTGGACCATCGAGCCGCCGTTCGTCCCGCTAGCTACGATCGCCATCCGTTGATAGGTCAGCATAGAAAACACCCATCATTGTTCTGTTTAAACGGCCTCGGTTCTAAGGGTTCTTTGATGTCCCCTTTATTAGCCGACGCTCTTTTAAATAGCATCGCGGGACATGTGATACCGAAAGAATGGGACTGGAATCGGATGTTAACGAGCAAGTCCCTGAATCGAAACGAAAATCCAACTGCACGGCCTGACTAAGAAGGTAGCTCGACGACGATTACTGCGCCACTCGCGTGAGTCGGACGCAATTCGTCGCCACCAACATAAATTCTACCATCGTGTGCATCAATGATCCGTCGACTAATCGCCATCCCCAGTCCCGTCCCTTTTGTCTTGGTCGTGTAAAACGGATCAAATATTCTCAGGCGTTGCTCTTCATCGAGCCCCGGACCGCAATCTGCGACAACCAGTCGGATCGCTGTGGAACGTCCGTTTTTTATCTCACTACAAGTGACGTAAACCGTTGAGCCTTTCGGAGAAACAGATAAAGCGTTCTCGAATACATTTCTTAGAACTTGGGAAATCTTGTCAGGGTCGCAGTATATTGCAGGACACCCCCCACAGTCGACACTTAACGTAACTCCTAAATCTTTTGTTTGCACTTCAAGATTAGCCCACGTTTGTGAACACAACTCGGAAAGTATATGTCTAGTCTTACCTAACTGGATGGGTGACGCGTAACTTCGAACCTCTTCGTATAGAGTCTGCAATTCCACCAACGCCGAACGAATGCGCCGAGCAAGATCCTTTTGTTCCGGTTGCGAATCAAGATCCAGATCCAACATATCCAAACAAGCTCGTGATCGTTGCAATGCATTGCGGCTTTCATGAGCTAAACCAGTAACCATTTGACCGATAGCGGCCAAGCGTTCGCTCTGAATGAGTCGCAATTGGGCATCACGCAACTCCGCTTCTGTTTGCTGACGCTCTGTCATATCACGCATGATACCAGTGTACAAAACTTGGGCGTCTATCTTGACCTCGCTAATAGCCAAATCGACTGGTATCAAGGTCCCATCGAGCTTCTGCCCTAAAACTTGGCGGCCGATTCCGATTATGTTTCGATGACCGGTCTCCTGGTATTTATGGATGTATTGATCATGCCGCGATCTATCAGGCTCCGGCATCAAAACCGAAACATTCTTTCCAATCAAATCGTTAGGCTTGTAGCCAAATAGTTTCTCGATGGCTCGATTCGCGTGCAGAATCACCCCACGATGGTCAATCGTGACAATAGCATCGACCGCCGTATTCAAAATGGCATTAAGCAGCGCCGTATCAACTCGCCCCTGTGTTTCGGTTTCAATCTGATTTACATCCGTCATTCCGCCACCCCAAGCCAAGCTGGCTTTAATTCTTTTAACATACTAACTATGATCGCTCGCTGCTGATCGTCGATAACAACACCTTCCGGTATGTTGGTCCCGTGCACCAACACCTCGGTCATTCGGCCTCTGACATACTCCTCGACAGGCCCAGGCAAGCCGTCGAAGTGCTCTGAGAGTATGAGGAAGCTACAGCGATTCTTAAACAAGTGCTTCGATAAATCAAAATCTCTAAGTGATCGCCCTTGGGAATCCACAGGCCCAATTCTCAAGAATTCATCCGCGAAACGTTTTGAACCAACCACTTTGTCTGTTAACTCGAATTCTTCGGCGAACAGCAAGGCTTTAACAAGCTCTTCGCCCACGGCAGCGATCCGCCGTTGAGTCGATTCGCTCACATAGTCCTCAGCTCGTCCAAGGGCTTGGTTCATGGCGTTGTCTAAATGAGTCGCTTGCCGCGTTTCATAATTGGCACGCGTTATCAGATTATGGACACGTGTCTGATGCTCCAAAACCATCAAGGCGACGATATCACTCCCGTCGGATAAATATCCGCTCCGACTAACTTCGAGCGGAAGCTGCTCCAAATTTGCTCCCGAGTCCATGTCGAGCCCTTGTGGATCCTCACGATCGACTGCACAAACATTTCCCATGTGCCGCATTGCACCATGAGATCCTGTTACATACCATCCACCCCATCTTTGTAAAAATGGGCTGCGATGATCAGAAACATAACTGGACGAACCACTCCGCGGACGCCCTGCTTTGTCTGCATAAACCGAACGAACCAACACTCCTGGTACACGCTCGGTTCGCGTGGTTGCATGACATGATAAACACTGACCGCGATCTCTTATGATCGTCGGTTTCTCTGGTGCCTCGTCAACGTGTAAAGATGGCAGTTCCAAAGTGTAAAACACCGAGCCCAAAGAATCATCTATTGCTGTGAGTTCAATGATGTTACTTCCTTGAACGGTTCCAACATAACAATCATCGTTGAAATAAATCGCTCGCGGTTTTCGAGGTGTTATATAGTTGATCTGCAAGCTTGTTTTCGAAAAGACGAGGCACTGAGAAGAAACAGGAACCTCTAAAAGCTCGAGCAGCGATGGCAAATAGTTGCCTTTTGCATCCGCAATCAAAACAACCTTGCCCGCTTCTATATCCTGCCAGAGTACCGCAACTCGATCTCGGGACGGACTGTCATAATACGACACTGGCGGATTCTCAAAATCGTCCCCCGCTAGGACTTCATTAGAGACCATCACACACACGACAGAAAACCATAGCAGCCCCAGACTAATTAGAAGCCAACGCATTATCTACTTGTCCTCATCATTGAGGATGCGCATCGACTCCGAATCGAGGTCATCGTACTGTCCACTTTTGATGCAATACAAACACCCGATCAACCCTAATGCACCCAAAAAAAGTGCTGCCGGCAAAGCAATATATAAAACACTCATGGTTAATTACCCCTTTGTCTTTTCACGGCGTTTAGTGAACGTTCTCGCATTCATGGCCAATACCAACACGGATACGCCACTCAAAGGCATAAACAGCGCTGCAGTAAGAGGATGAATGAGACCACTAATCGCTAATGAAAGCGTGATAGTGTTGTAGAGTAATGAGACTATAAAGCAATTCCGTATCGCACGGACAACTCGTTTTGATGCCAAGAATAATTCCAGCAGCGAACTCAAACGTGGATTGGCAATATAAATCGGAGCGGCAGCCAAGGATTGTTCCGTGTTACCCCGTACCGCGATACCGATATCGGCAGCTGCTAGCGCTGCAGCATCATTGACTCCGTCACCAACCATTGCAATTTGAATACCGAGCTGCTCGCGACTCTTGCGAACCATCTCGAGCTTATCTTCTGGGTTCTGCGCCCCCAAAACAGTCTCTAATTCGACTCCTTGATTCCGCAACAACTCGGCGATCTTCTCGACAACTTGTGGATGATCCCCAGACAATATTCCAAGCTTCCATCCTAATTCACGCAATGCTCGCAGAGTGGCGACTGCGTCATGTCGAATCGCATCTCCGACGGCAAAGAGCCCCACCACATCGTCATCGCTCGCGACCCAAATCGCAGATTGCCCCTTTTCGACAATCTCCTTGGCCTGGACTCGCCAGTTCTCGGTTACCGGAATACCCAGCCTTCGAATCCATGCCTCACTGCCAACCGATAAAATGGCCTCGTTAATAGAGCCGCCTCGAAGTAGTCCACGCACCCCCAACCCTTGTTGCTGAACAACATCTGAAGCAATCACAGAACCAGAATCGGCACCATACGCTTCATCTTCGTAAGCTACAGAAAAGTCAACGATTGCTGATGCAATGGGGTGATAAACCGATCGCTCGAGCGCCGCTATGGCTGGCAACCACTTCTCATCACCAATCCATCGGTGCACATGCATTCGCCCCATGGTGATCGTACCAGTCTTATCAAGCCATAGCATTCCTGGCTTAGCAAGCTTCTCTAAACACTCTCCCTCGCGAATCCAAATCTGCTGGCGAGCCGCTCGCCCTAACGATATGGTTACGACCAATGGTGCAGCCAGAGCTAAAGCACATGGACAAGCAATAGTGAGCAACGCAATCGTATGTCCTGTTGCCGTCCCGATATTCGCTGCCACACTCCAACCAACAAACGTTAGCAGCGCCAAAGCAAGCACGATGACGACAAACCATCGACTGACTCTATCGGCCGCTTGGATCCAAGGCGTCCGGTAGGTGGTGGCGTCCCTTACCATCGCCATTAGTTTGCCCATGCGGCTCTCATCACCTGCCGCCGATACCAACATTTCAACGCGAGATGTTAGATTAGTCGTCCCGCCTACGACTACATCACCAGATTCAACCATCACGGGCTGCGTTTCACCGGTCAACAGCGACATGTCGATCGCGCTCTTGCCTGTGATTATCTCGCCATCCGCAGGGACTATTTCTCCGGGCTCGATGATCGCAACATCACCTTTCTTGAGCCGGCTTGATGGGACAACCGTTATAACGTCATCGGGTCCCTTCTTCTTGGCAATATTCGCATGCCATCGCAGGAGCCTAGTCATCGAGACTCTTGCTCGCGATTGAGCTCGAAACTGCAGATATCGACCAACTCTCAATAAAAGCACAAACGATGCTAGCGAGTCAAAATAGACATGCCCACCCCCAGTATATGCACCGTAAACCGCGCTCGCCGATCCAATGAGCAACGCGATGGCGACGGGAATATCGATATGCGGTGTCTTCGATTTAATCGCAGCCCAAGCAGTCTGGAAAAAGATTCTACCTGGAAAAATGGAGGCAAGCACACCTAGAATCGCACCGACCCATCGCAAGAAGTATTCGTTCTCTTTAGATATGCCCGTCGCCTCTCCAGCATAAAGCGCCACGCCAATCCACATGGCATTGGCAGCCAAAAAAGCTGCCACGGCTAATCCGATCCAATGCTCTCTCTGCTTTAGAGTTACTTCGCGAGCTTGCTCTTCGTCATCTTGCCACGGTGCGAGCTGATATCCAATTTTGGAAAGTCTAGATGCGACTCTCGCCACAGTTGTTTGCAAAGGATCATAGATCAGTTCGACCGAATTATCGCTCAATCGAACACGTGCGCTGTAGAGTCCGTGAATCGTTGGCTGTAGTCGCTCGATCAGCCATGAACAAGCCGCACAATGCATCCCTTCAACAGAAAGCCGCACACAATCGAGTCCACCCGGCAGATGGTTCACATTTACTCCCGCAGCGTCCAAATCAAACAAGACCGCATTGCGTTGCTCGGATTCTTGAACCCCTAACGCACTCCCTGTATCCGTGCGAAGCTTGTAGTAGTCTTCTAACCCCATCTCATGGATCAAGGCGTAAGCGCCCATGCAACCATTGCAACAGAACGCACGCTCTTGCCCCGAAGCCCCTCGTGCAGGAGCACCACAGTGGGCACACGGAACCGAGTTTTCTTTCTTAGCTGGTTTACGATCGAGTGCCATTTGGATCACTTGCCTCCGTCATTCTTATCGGCTTGGCAACATGGCAATCCTTGGTTGAGAATTGCTCGAAGTCTATTTAGTCGCTCTACACCGGTTTCTGCACCAACGATCTCCATTGAGTTTGTTGCTGGAATCTCCGACTCGATCTGCTCGGTGGCAGATGCTTGATTGAGCAGCGTTGCAGGGATCGGTAACTCAACAGCGGAACGCGCTACCATGAGATAAATCCCCATGGTTAGAACACACAACGAAGACACCACACCCGTAGCTCCCCGCCAACGATCCCCTACCAATCGCCACCCCCAAACCGAAATCGATAACAAAGGCAACGTTCCAATCCAAAATGCGATCATGGTGGCCATCGCCATCGCTGTTGAGGTCGACGCGGCTGCGGTGACGACAAAAATGTATAACCAACCGCACGGAAGCAACGTTGTCGTTAACCCCCACCCGTACGCACTTTGCCATCTTGCCTGCCTTGGCAACAAATGACGAAATTTTGCCAGTTGCTTACTCCAAGCTTGTACCCACTTTCCGTGTTTAGCCGCGCTATTGGAATTTAGAAATCCATCGGGTGACAATGCACCTAGCAATCTCAAAACGCCCATGCCAATAAGAAGAATACCAGCCCATACACCAATCGATTGAAACCAATCCCAACGACCTAGCGAACTAGCGAGAAAGCCGACCACTAGACCCATAAGTAGATAAGTTGTGAGCCGACCAATGTGGTATGCGGTCATCTGCTGCATAGCATTGACCTTTGCTTCTATATTTTTCTGGCCGTTAGAATTGTTAATCCCAGAGGCCATTATTGCAAAAGGACCACACATTCCAACGCAGTGCAACGAACCCAGCGCAGAGGCAATCGCTGTTGCGCCCAGCAACTCTAATGCGTTGCCCCAAGAGCTCATGATGGAATCTTCCAATCCAGCGTGCGTTCCATCCAAAGCGATTTTCCATCGACGTTACCCGATAGCTCTAGGTGCCAAAAACCTGGCTTTTTCATCGTCAAAGCGGCTGTATAAACACCGTCTCGTTCGACGACCTCCACACGTTGCTGTTCAGCGACGCGAGTAAAGTGAAACACTTCTACAGTCCAGCTCAAACCGCTGACGTGTTTGCCATCTTTATCCGTAATATTTATAACCAACAAATCGCTGGTCGACTTTTCTGTGTCGATGTCAACTTGCAGTCCGGACTCTTTAAAGTGCTTGAGTGACTGCTGTCGTTCAGACCACTGCACCGAGCGTTTACCAAATCCGGGTATCGATCGGAATGAGGGATCCCCAGCCGCCATGGTAATTGCCACGACAGCGATAGTGATATCGATGGCAAAAAAACCAAGAATCAAGGAAACCCAAAATCGGCGAGATCCTGCTTCAGTCATTTTATTGTGGTCCTAGTAGGCGAACAGGTAAATCGCGAGTTGATTCGCTGCCATCTTTTACTGTGATGGTCGCATTAGCAAACCCCTTGCCATTCGTCATGGAAATCGGGAACTTGACATCTACTAACGCCAGCACGGTTTCGCCTGGTTCTAACTTTAGTCTTTCACCAGCACTCCAATGAGCCGCTATCTTTTCATCGCTGGGTGCCAGCAAATACTCTTGCGCTATTTGGCTTCGATTAACAAGCCGGATCTTGAAGTTGTTTTGTACCTGCTTGTTTTCCAAAATCGAGAACGGTGCTCCGCCTCCTCGAAAAACTCTGGCATCAAACGCAAACTTGGTAGACAGGATGTAGACAAACAATCCAGCGAGTACCGTAATCAACACCGAATAGATGGCAGTCCTAGCTCGTACTAATTTCTGAGGCTTGCCTTCGAGGCCGTCTTGACTCGTGTAACGAATCAAACCAATAGGCAATCCGACTTTCTGCATGACCGTGTTGCATGCATCCACACACTGTGCACAGTGAACGCATTCGAGTTGCAGCCCATTACGAATATCAATACCGGTTGGGCAAACAGCAGTACATCGACCGCAATCGATACAATCTCCTGCCGAGGATAGGTTGAGTGTCGCAACCCCTTCCTTGACTCTTTTACCCTTCTTGCGAGGCTCACCCCGCTTAGTGTCATAGGCCACGATCAGCGACTTGCGATCCAACATGACCGATTGAAATCGACCATATGGGCACGCGATCATACATAGTTGTTCGCGGAAGAATAATCCATGGAACGTCATGGCGGCTGTCGAGCCGAACATCACTAGAAACGCGACTGGATGCTGTGTCGGAGTCATTCGCATCCATTGAGCCAATCGATCGGTTCCGACAAAGTAACTCAGAAAGACGTGCGCAATTAATCCGCAAAGGATTACGTAGACAACAAAACGAGCTATCTTCATCGGTCCACTTAGCGTCTTGCGGCCCTTGCCTCCACGCCCAATGGTACCATCGAAGAATCGATCGATAGGCCGAAACACGAACTCCATGTAAACCGTGTGCGGACAGGCCCAACCGCACCATACCCGACCAGCAACACTAGTCGCCAACATGACCGTAAAAAACGAACCTAGCAGCAAGCATGCTAAGAGCGGCGTATCAGTCGGATAAAACGTGTGCCCCAGAAACGTAAACTGACGGGAAGCGATATCCAACAGAACATAAGGCTTTCCGTTGATTCGGAGGTGAGGCAAGATCACGAAAAACGCGATCAATGCGTATCCAACGATGCGACGCTGATTCCAATATTTGCCCATTGCCAAAGATGGCGTGATCCAGCGGCGTTTGCCGTCTCTAGCTAACGTTGGAAGAACCTGTTCATCAGGTTGTAGGATTGACCCTTCGTTCCCAGCTTTGTGATTTGATTCCGCGGCTTTGTCTCTCGAAAGCTCCGCTTTTGCAGATTCGTTTTGGCAATCCCCTTCTCCTTTACAATTGCCGCAACCAACAGAGCATGCGGCTATTTTGGCTTCAGGCGAGGAGATGATCGGAAAGTGATCGGTCGTATTCATGATTTGGATCCCATCCCAACGCATTGGGATGGGCCTTGATTCGAGGTCTTAAAAATGGTGGGTCAGTATCTGTGACACTGCATCTTTGATACCAACACCCCCTCGTCGGTTACATTTTTTGTGCAGGTTCAGCGGCACTTGTTGGCCACGCCGGTATGGGACTACCGTCTGGTCCTTTTGCAGTGGCAGGCTTAGAACCACGTAAACTGGCAACATAAACCGATACCAGGATCACGTCGTTCTGATGCGATAAACGCTTGCTCCAAGCGGGCATTGCTCCTCCCGCGAGCCCCTCGTTGACAACTTTAATGATGTCAGTCAAAGACTTGACCGCTTTGTAGTTATCGTCACAAAGATTTGGGCCAACATTTCCGCCCCCTTCCGCACCGTGGCACGACACACAGTTCGAGCGAAAGATCGACTGACCGACGTTCACCCACTTCGGATCTTGTAGATACTTGACCATTGTGGCTTCGTCAGGAGTTAAGTCACCAATTTCCTTGTATTGCTTCTTAGTGTTTTCCGTGAGTGCGGTCTGAAATTGATCCGCTACCGAGCGACCCGCTTCCCCACCGTGGAAATACATAAGGTAGAGAGGGGACGCGGCGATCGTCACCCAGAACAACCACTTCCACCAACCGGGTAGCGGGTTATCGTATTCCTGAATCCCGTCGTAGCTATGCCCAACAGGTGGTTCTTTATTCGTGAGTGTAGACATTAAGCGTTCGGTCCTTTCCGAGGATCAACGATATGATCTTGTAATGGTATATTGCTGAATTTCTCTGCTGACTCGGGGCGAAGTCTCCAAGCGCCCCAGATAATGGCGATAAAGGTTGCCGCAAACATCACGACGGCAACCTCATCAAAGAACGAGTAGTCCAGCCAGGAAATGACTTCTTTCAACATGATTATTCCGCTTTCTTGTCCGCTTGAGCAACAACGATCGTCGGATCTGGCTGAGAATCATCCCTAGCAGTCGCCGGTGCAGATTGTTCCGCAGCCGGAGTCGCTTGCTCCGGTGCAGGAGCTGGTTCCGCAGTTTCGGTTTTAAACAAATCGGTTCCAATCCTTTGCAAGTAAGCGATCAACGCAATAGCTGTCGAATCTTCGAGAAGATTTCCTTGGTAGGTTACTGGCCCACCCTGGGAAATGATTTCCGCAGCGATCGCCTGAGCTTGAGTTCGCGCAATCGCTTCAGCATCCGTTAATTCTTTGTCATAAGGAGCTCCCAAAAAATGAGCTGCCCACACTCGCTTGGGAATCTCTTTATAGTTGAGCTTCTCCGCTAACAAGTGCCGGTAAGGAGGCATAACCGAGCCTTCAGTTGTTTTGGCTGGGTCCTCAAAGTGCCTCCAATGCCAGAAGCTACTTTGCTTGCCACCCTCACGAGCCAAATCGGGACCGATTCGCCGTGAACCCCATTGGAATGGTCGGTCATAAATGAATTCGCCGGCCTTGCTGTAATCTGGTGGATATCGAAGAGTCTCAGCCACCATCGGTCGAATCATTTGGGAATGGCAGTTGTAGCAACCTTCAGAAACATAGATATCTCGTCCAGCCAATTCGAGCGGCGTATATGGCTTGACTGAAGGAATCGTCGGAATGTTGCTTCGAATTAAAAACATTGGAACCGCTTCGAACAAGCTGGCGATCGTAACAGCCAAAGCCGTTAGGATCGTGAAGCGAATGGGCAAACGCTCCCAACGTCGGTGCCAGTCCATCTTGGATACCGTTTCAATTGCAACTGCGGCATCCACAACAGGAACCCCCTTGAGTTCGCTAGGTGGCAGTGGCTTGTCGATGTAATTTCGAGTAAGACGAGGAGCCGAATGGACAGGAACCTCGTATTTGGCTGGTCTGCTCATCCACGTCATAAACGCATTCATGCCAAGCATCAATACGCCACCAACATAAAGCACCCCACCGAGCACACGTGCCCACCAATAAGGAACAATAGATTGCACCGTTTCAACAAAATCGGGATATTGCAACCGGCCTAGATCATCCATCGCTCTCCACATTAGACCTTGGGTGATACCAGCGACGTAGATCGGAATGATATAAAGCAGGATACCGATCGTTCCAATCCAGAAGTGCCACTCTGCCATCTTCTGGCTCCACAACTTAGTCTGAAACAATCGAGGCAGGAGCCAATAGATCATCCCAAAAGTCATAAAACCATTCCAACCGAGCGCCCCCGAATGTACGTGAGCAATGGTCCAGTCGGTGTAGTGAGACAATGCATTAACACTCTTAACCGAAAGCAAAGGTCCCTCAAACGTTGACATCCCGTAAAACGTGATACCAACTACAAAGAACTTTAGCACTGGGTCGCTAGTCACTTTGTGCCAAGCACCTCGCAGGGTCAAAAGCCCGTTGATCATCCCTCCCCAAGACGGCATCCACAACATCACGCTAAACAACATCCCAAAGGTACTCGCCCATTCAGGAAGTGCAGTGTAGTGCAAGTGGTGAGGGCCAGCCCAAATATAGATGAAAACCAATGACCAGAAATGAATGATACTAAGCTTGTAACTAAAAACCGGACGCTCCGCAGCCTTAGGCAAAAAGTAATACATCAAACCTAAGAAAGGTGTGGTCAAGAAAAATGCCACCGCATTGTGCCCGTACCACCACTGCATCAACGCATCCTGCACCCCTGCGTAAACCGAATAACTCTTCCATGCACCGATAGGCACAACCAAGTTATTAAAGACGTGCAAAATCGTAACGGTCACGATCGTCGCAATGTAAAACCATAGCGCAACGTACATGTGACGCTCGCGTCGCGTCCAAAGCGTCATTAAAAAGTTGCCGCCGAAGAATACCAGCCAAACAACGGCAATCGCCAAATCGATCGGCCATTCCAATTCCGCGTACTCTTTGCCCTGCGTAAATCCAAGCGGAAGAGTTATTGCAGCGGCCACAATAATGGTTTGCCAGCCCCAAAAGTGTAGGCGACTTAGCAAATCACTCCACATTCGGCATTTGCATAGCCTCTGGCTACTGTAATAAACCGCGGCAAAGATGGCATTGCCTGCAAATGCGAAGATAGCGGCGTTCGTGTGAACCGGTCGCAATCGACCGAACGAAAAAAACTGTGCAATCGTTGGATTCACAGACTCCAGTAAGTTAGGAATCACAAGCAACAGGGCCACCAACAACCCCGCAGCTGTTCCAACTATCCCCCAAATAATCGTCGCCACCAAGAACAGCCTGACAATACCATCGTCGTAGCTGAAATTTTCCAACGCTTGCGGTTGATACTCGGTCGAAGGGGACGATACATGACCTCCCAAATTGCGGTCCGTCGATGGAGGAGATTCTTCAGCTAATGACATGTCTTCAAAGTCTTAAAAGAGGGGTATTTATTTACCAATGGCGACCAGTATTGCAATCGACGTGCCGTTTGCAAAAGACAAATCGCCGCATGGAACCGTTTGCCCCATAACTTCACGCTTCTCGTTCGCGGAATTTGGCTGCCGGTTCCTCAGGGTTTGTCTCAACTACCTGATCCTTCGCGTCAATGGGAATCGGGATCTACAAATCAATCTAGGGATGATTTGTCACATCCCTAGGAATCAACAACTCCTCACAAACACAATTCCATTGGCACAGTGCCGCCATGCAACAGCTGTGTCAATATGAGTCAAAATAACACAGTTCTCTGGCTCAATCCACCTCCGATCCCTGCGGCATCAGAAACTTGAAACCAGTCTCGAATTCTCAGAGATTTCAAATCAACCCCGGTTCGTTGACAAAGAAACCACAAAACCGATACCAAGACTCACTAGATCACATCTCCTAATACGACTTTTCTTGTTTCTGGTTAATCTTTTGGTACTTTTTTTGCTTCATCGGACCTACCTCAGCAACCCCTCATGAAGAGGGCCCCAAGTAAACCCAATCCGTCATCAATAAAAACTTATGGTCTTAGCACCGCTATCCGAACCGATCGACCTTCTCTTAGTGGATGACGAACCTGACTTCCTAGAGCCTGCTTGTCGATTTTTCCAGCGACAAGGCTACCGGGTTGTTGCCGCTGCCAATGCCGAACAAGCCATCTCGATCCACCAAAATCAACATTTTCATGTGGCGATCATCGACCAAAACATGCCCGGCATCAATGGCTTGGAACTTCTCAACCGACTCCATCGCGAAGACCCGGAGCTAAAAATTATTATGCTCACTGGTGCCGGCAGTATCGGATCCGCGGTCGAAGCCATGAAACGCGGAGCGGTTGACTATCTCTCGAAGCCATTTGGATTAGATGATTTGGATGTGCTACTGCGCCGTACTTCGAAGGCGATCGTTCTAGAAAAAGAAAACACCTTTCTAAAGAGACAACTTAACGAGCAAAACCGAACGAAACCTCTCATTGGAAACTCGTCGGGCTTACAAGAGGTGAAGCGACTAATCGCGAGGATAGCCCCAAGTGATAAGCCGGTGCTCATTCTGGGTGAAAGCGGCACGGGTAAGGAATTAGTTGCGAGGGCCATCCATGCTCAAAGCGGACTTGCCGATCGGCCTTTGGTAGTCATCAATTGTGCCGCACTTCCTGAGTCCCTTTTGGAAAGCGAATTGTTTGGTCACGAAAAAGGTGCCTTTACCGGCGCGGTCGATTCGAAACCTGGTTTATTCGAAATAGCCGATGGAGGTTCCCTATTTATCGATGAGTTCGGCGAATTAGCAGGGGGATTACAAGCGAAATTGCTTCGGGTTCTCGAGGATGGATCGATGCGGCGAATCGGTTCCACAAAAGAACGAAAAGTCAAAGTTCGATTGATTGCCGCCACAAACCGTGATCTTGGCAAAGAAGTTTCCGAAGGTCGATTTCGAGAGGATCTTTTCTATCGCGTGAACGTATTGTCTATCAAGATACCACCGTTGCGAGAGCGAGCGGAAGACATCCCTTTACTGATCCAACACTGGCTCGGCGAAGACTGGACGCTCGGTCCTGGAGTAGCTGATCTATTCAAAAATTTTGCATGGCCAGGCAACGTGCGGCAATTAATCAACGCATTAGAACGAGCCAAAATCCTCTCTGACGACAAACGAATCGACATTATCAATCTTCCATCCGAGATAAAAACGACTTCAGACCAAACCATATGCGTTTCGGATCACGACTCGCTGCCCGAAGTTCGCATCGGGGATGCCATTCCATTGGAATCTCTGTCTCATCGCCACGTCAAAGAAGTGCTCAAGCGAAACCGTGGCAATAAAACCAAAGCCGCGAAAGAACTGGGAATCGCACGGCGGAGCTTATATCGGATTCTCGATACACTAGCGGCAAAAGAAGAATCGATCGACAAACCAGCGGACAATTCGATCACCGCCCCAGAAACGTCTGCGCACTGACTACAAATCGCTTCGATGAAGCCACCAGTCTACTCACCAGCCAAGACAGAAATTGCGGTCCGAGCAGGCTCCCAGTCTGGATAGATCCTGGCCGCTTCCAAATAGCACTCCATCGCGGCACCATCATTCCCCAAATGCCAGTAACATTGCCCAAGAGCGACGCAGGCTTGGTAAGAATAGGCATCGAATTGCAACGCCCGCTTACAATCGTCGGAAGCCATTTCTATGTTGCCATAGGTAAAGTGAATCCAAGCTCTGAGGTAGTAAACGTCGCTACGCCCTTCCGTTTCATCAGCCAAATGATTGGCTAGATCGATAGCCTGACCATAGGAACCATTTGCCAACAACTGCTCCACCTCGTAGGCCGTTTTGCGATGCCATGGACTTTGAGTCCTGTAACAAATAGCCCTACGAGCTTCGTCAGCACTCGTACGAACGCTCCGAGACTCATCTCGCAACAGTACTCCCAACGGTCTATAGTGATTCTCCGTTCCAATGTATTTCAAAGCCCATGCCGCAGCACGTCGAGTATCTGGCTGATTGGAGGCTAGCAAACGCTCCAGCGTTGCAGGAGAATACAATTCTCGAACTCGATCAACCCAGTACAACGGAGTGCGCCCCTCAACGGTTGATATTACGATGGTGTGATCGTCGCCGATGGTTTGAGCGAGGTAGTTTTCAAAAAAGTCGTTTAGTTTGGTCATGCAGTCGTTACCTTTTCAAAACCTATTCACCCAAGATTCGATCTGCTAAACCTGAAAAAGTTTCCATATGTTTACATCCCATGAACTCACTCTAATTGCCCAACAACTCGTTCGCAACGTTTCTCAGCAACTTGTTTTTAAGATCAAAAACTTACACACAACATGCTTGACATGGATCGCAATCCTATTCCTCTCCTTCTCTCTGAGCCCTTTCACCTACAGCCAACACCCATTTTTAGGCAAAGACTTTGTTACCACTTACCAACGTCTGCAAGCACCTTGGCAACAAGAAATAAACACATCAGCCGAAGATGTTTGCCGAGTGGTTTCGAGTGCATATAACGTCAACATTTGGATCGACATGGATGTACCAAGAGATCGTACCGTCTCTCTATCCAAGGATCTCGCAACCCTAAATGATATGCTCCAAGATTTATCCCAAAAGCTCGACTCGCAAATGGTTATCTTGGACGGCATGGTGTTAATTGCACCATCTCCGAAAGCCGATCGAATCGCCACACAATACTGGAAAAACAAGACTTCGTCGCAAGGAGGAATCTGGTCGAAACAAATTGCTGCACCTATCAATTGGGCGATCGGAACAGACTCTAAAGCGATCGCGACCCTATTAAGCAAAACTATAAAACTACAAAACGATTGGCTAGATCTTGTGGAACCAGATATCTGGCCCGCTCGACAATTTACACAAGAGAGCATTCTCACAACGGCCACCTGCATCCTAAGCAGCCTTCAGCTCGAGCTAAATCTATCTGCAAAGCCAATCTCCATTAATCGTCTCGCGGGGGATACAGAGCCAAGCAAGAATGTTGACTGGTCCTACACTGCCGATCAACTTAAGCGTTTAGGGGACGAGCATTGCAAAACGTGGAAACGGGATCACCCTGAAGTAGTTATTAGCACGCAAAATCGAACTTGGGTCATTACAGCGACTCCTTCTGACCATCTGAAATTAGTTGCTCCATTGATCCCCAAGGTAAAGTACTCGAAACCAAATCCAGAAAGCTCGGTCTACCAAGGTGAATTGAGAGGAACGTTAGGAAACGCACTAGAGGCCGTATCGAAAACGATGAAACTCCAATTCGATCCGTGGCCTCTTCCGGACTCGGTCGCTAAACGAGAGATCAAAATCACCTACAATCGAGCAACAGTCGACGACATTCTGTCCGAAATTAGCAAAGCAGGCAGGATCCGAATCCAGCGATCAGGCTCGCAATGCACGATCACAATTCTGGAATAATCTAGTTCAATCAACCAGGGGTTTATGTATGCAATCCAAAGCGACGACAGTGGATCAATACATCGAGGAACTTACCTCTGATCGCCAAGAAGCGATCTCCGCGGTTCGCAATGTCATCCTTAAGAACATCGACCCCGCGTTTCAAGAGACCATGCAGTATGGAATGATCGGCTACTCGGTGCCGCACTCTGTTTATCCTTCTGGCTACCACTGCGACCCCAAGCAACCTCTACCTTTTGCCGGCTTGGCTTCGCAGAAGAATTACATGTCGCTTTACCTGTGCTCAGCCTACAACGATACGAAATTTGACAGCTGGATCCGTAGTGCATTCGAAAAAGTCGGTAAAAAGCTTGATATGGGCAAATGCTGCATAAGATTTAAAAAACTGGAAGAGTTGCCCATGGATGTAATCGCGGAAGCATTCCGTCGTGTTCGATGCTCGCAATTTGTTGAGAGCTATGTGACTTTTCTTGAGGAAAACAAATCAGCCAAGCCAGCTACTAAAAAGAGCGCCGAATCTTCCCCTAAAAAGGCCGCATCCAAAAAGTTAAGCACGGCGAAAAAGGCCACCAAAGTCAAAAAGAAATCACCATCCCTAAAAAAGGCGAAAGCAAACACGACGGCGAAAGCCCCGAAAAAGAAAGCCCCGAAAAAGAAAACATCGAAAAAGCGTTCCCCAATTTAAGTAGGCACGCACCAAATTGGTCATTACGCCCGCTTCGACCCCATTGTTGCACCCGTTTAACCCACAAAAAACTGGCTTTTGTGACAGCACGCAGGTTTAATGGGATATTTTCTTAATCCGGTTAGATAAATCTCGCGTCGCGAGTCATCTTGGTAGGTGACATGTCAGAACCAAACCTTTCCCAGCAAATTCGCGAGTACTTCGTTCGAATCTCCGAGAGTGGCCCCGCCGCTCTAGCGGGGCTTTACGATTTGACTGCTCAGAGATTGCTGCGTTTTGCTATCGCGATTACACGTAATCAGCACGATGCGGAAGATGCGGTTCAAGCTGCGTTGGTTGCGACGGTTGCTCGCCCGACAGCCGTGGCGACTGCGTGCGAACCATGGCACTATTTATTGAGAATCGTTCGGAATGAATCGTTGATGATTCTTCGCAAGAAGAAACGTTGGACGTTTGGCTCGATCCTTAACTCTGGCCTGAACGACTTGCTCGCTCATCGCGATGTTAATTCCGTTGAACAAGAGGACATGCAACGAACGGTTTTGCTTGCCCTGAGATCGCTTCCTGTCGAGCAGAGCCAAGTGGTCGTCCTGAAAATTTGGGAGGAGCTCACCTTCCAAGAGATCGCCGATTTACTGGATTGTTCCATCCAAACGGTCGCCAGTCGCTATCGTTACGCGATTCAGAAGCTAATGCCCAAGCTGAGAACATGCCATGAGGAGACCATCCAACATGGCAAGTGATCTTCATTCTCAGTCCCAAGAGGGGGACATTCCGCTCGAAGACATGCGAAGCTTCGAGGCTTGGGTTTCAGCGGCTCGAGACTACGTTGTGCCGACTGACGATTTGCGGCCCAGAGTCTTAGAAGCAACCTCGGGGATTATCGATAGCAAAATCCAAGAGCGTCGCATCGGATATGCGATTATTTCCGTCGCGATTATTTCCATTTGCTGGACGGGGATCTGGCTATGGCTAACGAGCGTTCGAGCCAACTCTATTGACGAATCCACGAACTCCATCAGTCACAGAGCATTGGAATTGCACGACAAAGAGTCTGTTAACATCCATCAAGCGACGGTTGACGCCTATGAAGAGTGGCGTTCCCGATCTCAACGTTCGATCCCAACCTCTTCCAGTCCATCGATTATGGAGCAATCAAAGCCTAACGCGACTCCAGGTTCGATGTTTGCATCGCCATTGAGACAATCTTTGGATACTCATAAATAAAAAACGGCTGGCCGTTCATCTGCCTTTTGGAACTATTTAATTCCTTGGAGCAGTGAGTCATGGCATCGGTTTACAACGACCAAATCAGCTTGGTCGATTTGCTAGAATTCAACCGGCAGATCGAGGGTATGCTCGCCGCAGGTATACCTCTTTCATGGCAGGGAGATGATTCTTCCGCCGTCCTCAGATCCGAGTCGGAACGCGTTACCAGTCGCGTTGCTATTCTCGTAGGCCAAGGCAGTCCGTTTCTGGAGGCATGGAAAGCTATTCCTGACGTATCGCTCCCGTACCAAGCTGCCTTTTTTGGTTGGGTCTTTTCCTGTCGTTCGCCTTCGGCTTTTGATTTACTCAAGCTCAATACCACGAGACTGCCGCAGGCACGTAGGCTCTGGTTTTTGAATTTCCAGCTGGGAGTTGTGTTTTTCCTGGCCCTGGGGGTCCTTGCAATCTGGCTCACCTTCGGCCGAATGAGCCTCGTCTATAACGATTCAAAACTGGCGGTCGGTCCGCTCAGCAGGTTTTTGGAATCCATGCAGGACCAACCTGTCTTTGCGATGGCTGGCTGTGTAGTCGCACTGATCTTATGGGGCATAGTTCTTCACTTTTCAAAAATCCGTATATCCAAGCTAAGCCAGGCTATAACGACAACTGAGATTCAAGCCCATCGAAATTGGATTAAGTCACAGTTTATGGAATTGGTTATGGCTCACAGCGGAAACGTAGGCTGGGCCGAACAGCTATTTGAATCATTGGTTCGATCCGAGCGTTCGCCGCAACCTACGAACGCTTCGTCCAAAGAGGGCGATTACAAACCAAGTGATGCATCTGATTCTGCATCTGAGAGCACATCCTGGCTCACCCCACAAGGCTACATTTTGTGGAGTTCCGAAAAGGCTGTTGAGCGAAAAATCTCTTACCGAGTTTCGACGTTACCGTACACAATTTACTTTGTCGGCAGTGGAGTTGTCGTTTTAAGTATTGGGTTATTGGTCTTCGGGCCACTAATCGAGTTGCTCTATGCCGCTGTAGTTCCGGGAGCCTTTTAAATGAATTCCGACCGGCAAGATTACTTGAAACGAATCGACCAGCTACTTCTCGAACGAGAAAGCGTTGCGGATTTCGTAGAATCGGGGCTCCGTGACATTGGCGACAGTTCTTATCGCGATCTGAAACGGAGTATCAAGAGCCTAAGAAATGTATCTCAAGCGGAGCAACTACTGGCTTCCCCGCAGCTCATTAGACTATTGCCGTTGTTAAATAGTTCGATGAAGCGTGATCATGATGCGATGTGCAAAAACTCAAAGGTTCTGATAGAAGAAGAAACCACCGCTGTCAGTGGTTTGGGGCGGGCATTTAGTTACCCATCTATCATGTTTATTGCAATCTTCAGCGTCTTTCTTTTTCAAGCGTTTTATCTGTCTCCGACATTCGAAAAAATGTTTGCGGAATTCGAGTTGCGACTTCCTAGCCTTACGAAAGCCGTACTTGCATTAAATCAGTTTACACGCACCTTTGCATTGATCATTATCCCGGGAATTCTACTTGTTCATTTCGCCGGTGGTCTGATTCGTTATTGGGTCTCTTCGTTGGTCGCTCACTTGCAAAAGCTGTACGTATTCGATTTCATTCTTGCTGGTCGAACTCCGAACCTAGTCGCTATGTCACGCTTTATGAGAGTGCTTGCTGATCTATGTGAAATTGGAACACCCATATCCAATGCAATTCGCTATGCAGGAAGTGCAAGCCAGCATGCGTTGTATTCTTTAAGGGCCGATCAATTGGCCGCTTCGATTCAGTCTGATGCCAACAATCAAGCACAGTGGGAAGCCTTCCCTCCTCAATTGAGTTTTGCACTGCGACGGGATGTGAAATCAGATCGCTCAGTCAGACTCTTGCGAGAGTTCGCCGTCACCTATGGAAATCAGGCGAGTCTGTTGAGTAGTCGTCATTCTGGAATGACTTCGCCATGGCTGATTTTGCTTCTTGGCGCAATGGTCTTTCTTTTGGTCGTAGCGTTATTCGCTCCACTTGTATCGCTTGTCACCAGCTTGAGTGGAGGTTACTAAAAATGCCGCTCGCAAACCCTTCAGGCATGATGCTGTCCAGTTTTTCACCGTGGCGAGTAATCTCGCTACGCAAACGAGACGATTTCGCCATTATACAGCTGTTTGTGCTCAGAACATTAAAGACCGCATTGGATTGCAACGAATCGATACCCGATATGCTAACCGCTGCAGCCTTTGAGTTACGGGGCGGAGCGAGACGCGATCTACTCAAGCTAGTACAACAAGTGCAATCGGTGGGCTCCTTAGCAACCGCATGCGAACAGTTCCCGTCGCTGCTTGACGAAGAAACCGTCTTAGCGATTCGACTAGGAGAGCAACTAGAAATCCTGCCCGACGCTCTGACCGAATTGATAGAGTTACAGAGCAATCGAGTCCTTGCTAAGCACTATCATCCGGAATCAACCAAGTTGTACTGGATGAGTTTGTCATTTGTGTATCTTTTTTGCTGGTCCCTGCTCATGTTTTTCATCGCCCCCACGATGAAAAGGATGCTTGCAGAGTTCGAAATTGGATCGCCGTTCATAACCCGGATCATGTTTAGGGTCTCGGACATTGCTGCGATGTATTGGCCGATCATCCTAATTGTAGCCGTGCTCCTAGCGATAAGCTGTTTATCTCCACGTACGGAACGCTGGATGCTTTCTTTGTTTGGATTCTTTCGTCCTTTACGATTGTTTCAAAGCCCATCGGGCATTACGAAGCAACTCTTATCAGTTGCGCTAAGAAAGCAAAAATCATTGCATAAAACCTTATCGACTCTGGCTAAATATCATTTCCATCGAATGACTCGCCAGCGCCTGCTTGTCGCTAGGAACGATATGGAACTAGGAACCGATTCCTGGCAAGCCATTGAGAGTTCAGGAGTGCTCAACTCGACAGAAATCAAGTTTCTGAGCGAGCAAAAAGATGAACGTCTGCAGGCCTATTTCCTTGAGCAATTAGCTGTAGAGGATTGGCGGCAACGCGAACGAATGGTCTCATTTCATTCTCTGCTGATTAACCCACTTCTTACATTGCTATTCGGTAGCTTTGTGGCACTGTTTTCCATCGGCTTTTTTTCTGCGTTGATTTGTCTGATCCGTGCTCTGGCTTAAAAAGATTTTAGATGCGTGACAAAACGAAGTACTTAACAAAAAAATCTTATTGGAAACCCAAACGCGGCATCTCAACGGTCGAAATAACTGTTGCATGCACCTTGCTTTCTGCCTTGTTTGGGATCGGTGGTGCGTTATTCCTGCGTGTTTACCGCATTGGGCAAGATGCTCAGTATCGATCGATTGCGCTCCAAGAGGTCGCCAATGAATTAGAGCTTCAATTGAAGCAAACAGCCGCGCAGCGAACAGAGTTGTCAAAAGATCGACGCCCTAGCGAATCGGTTTTATACCGATGGCCTGATGCCAAATTCCTATATCGCGAAGTTCAAGACTCGCTAGGAACTCGTGTTACGGTTGAATTAGTTCTACACGCCGATCCACTCGCCAAAACGATTCAACTCAGCGGCTGGATCGTTGACGATCAAAGCAGCCCCAGGAGTGAACCATGATATCCAATCGCAAACGACTTTCCCGTCGCGGTTCCCTTCTCGCACAGCAGCTGATTTTGATCGGAATTTCTGGGGTTCTGATGATGCTGGCAATCAAACTCATTCATCAGACGCTCGACTTTGCGAGTATCTATCAGGGGCGCTTTAATGACCAGCGGACGATGAGCTTGCTATCTCGCACGTTTCGAAGCGACCTACACACAGCTCGCTCCGTAAACTTATCGGATGCTAATCATCTGGAGCTAACGACTCTTGCTGGAACTCGTATTGTCTACCGAATTGAGAAATCCAAGATAACTCGCGAATTTTGGAGCGATGGCAATCAGACCAACGGTTCAGAGAAGCCTCATGCAACCGACTCATATCGGCTCAGCGAAAACCAGTCGGCAGTTCTCTCCGTCGACACCGAGTTAGCTACACTTATTGTTGAGACGAATGATGGCAACGATGCGAACCTGAAATCTCTGCCACACAAACGCTTGATGATCCGAGCGGGCTCGGTATCCGCTCCTGGTTCATCTCAGGGTGGCAAAACAAAGGAAGGAGCCAGTGATGAGCAGTAAGTTCTCTCCTTTAAGAAAAAGATCGTTCGCGATAAAGCGTATGGTATCTAGCCGAAGAAGACGTGGAGTCGCTTTAGTTGTAGTCTTGGCCGCATTAATCATCGTGGTCGGAGTGTTATTGCCTCTTATACCACCGGCACTCCGAGCCAGAAGGCAAGTTGAACTCGAAGAGGTTGCTTTGCAAAACGAGTTTCTAAAGAGCGCTGTGACGCAACGCCTCGCAATAACGGCCCCTTTAGAGACCAGCAGCGACGAAGAGCTTTCCAAGCTCTCTGGTCAAGTTCGATTTGGACCTTACAACTCACTTCAAGGGGAGTGGTTCGTTCGTCACAATGAACCAAAAGACAACGCTCCACGCGAACTAAAAATCACCGTTCGCCTCGAGTTTAAAGAATCACCAGAATCTGGCGTTAGCCCCTGGATGATACCGAAGTCGGAATCGGATTTTCTGTTACCTTTCGAAAACAAAAACAAATCTCAACAATAAACTTTATAACCACAGAGAACTACTAAGGACAATCAAATGAAGATAGCTAAAAAGAAAATGGCTCGCGGATTCACGCTGGTTGAACTACTGGTTGTGATTGCGATCATAGGGATTCTAGTCGGTTTGCTCCTGCCAGCCGTGCAGGCGGCTCGGGAAGCTGCGCGACGTATGGCATGTTCGAACAATATGGCTCAGCTTGGTTTAGCGGCGAACAACTTCGAGTTCACGTACGGTTCTCTCCCCTCTGGCGTCGTCAACGAGACAGGACCGATCCGCTACGAACCTATAGGAAACCACACCAGTTGGACGGTACGGCTACTTCCTTATCTTGAACAAACCCAAGCTTATGAGTCTTATGACCAAAAGCTAGGAGCCTATGCTTCGGAAAACGACCCCGTTCGAAGGCTAAGGATGGCTACCTTTAGTTGCCCTTCTAGCCCAGACGCCTATCAACACTATGCAAGCAACGCGGATGGAACGAACTTTCCAGCAACGAGCTACGTTGGGATACACCATTCAGAAGAATCCCCCATCGATGTCACCAACAATGGCGTGTTGTTTCTCAATTCGAATCTTAAGATGACTGAAATCAAAGACGGTCTAACGCATACGATTTTGATCTCAGAGAAACGAGGCTCAGGAGATCAGCTTGGTTGGGTTTCAGGAACTCGCGACACGTTACGAAACACCAGCACCATTAACTTCGCGGGACTCGGATTAACAGAACAAGTTAAACGAGAAAAGGAGAAATCGCCTCTCGCAGTTGGATCGTTAGAGGTTGGTGGTATCGGTAGCTACCACACCGGCGGGGTCAATGCTGTCTTCGTTGATGGCTCAGTTAGATTCCTGTCCCAGAACATAGAACCTGAAATTCTTAAGAATTTAGGTAATCGAGAAGACCGAGCGCTCATGTCCGACATTGATTTCTAAAATGCAGATTATTGGGAACGAACGGCGGTCTGCTTAAGTTCGATCCCCATCATCACGGAATTGAGCCCTGAGCCAATTCCTAGCAAACCGACTCGGCTAGCAGGCGTTAAAAACCCGCTAGCGAGTCCCTCTCCGAACGCAACCGGTAAAGCAACCGAACCGGTGTTTCCAAATCGCTGAAACGTGCAGTAATCGGTTTCCTCAGGCATATTGATTGCTTGTAGCATTCGCCTTCGATGCGCGGTTCCCACTTGATGACACACGGTAAAGTCGAATTCATTTCGATTCCAAAGCGTCTCAGCCAACAACGCCTCGAATGTCTCTGCGCCCGTCCGTATGCCCGCTTCTAACAGCAACTCGGAATCGGTGTTCATAATCGGCTGCATTTGCGATCCAGCTTGATCGGTATCACTCTGGCAAAGTCCGTGATGCTCTGTCCGAGCAATCGCAACCGCTCCTTTCACAGGGCTACCACCAAACAAATCGGTGCGCCCAAGCAACCAAGCGCAGCTTCCCGAACCAATTGTCAACGATGCAAACGCTGGCTTGATCGATTGCCGCGTCAAATTGTCATCTTGTAACAAGTGAGCAATGGTAGCTTCAAGCAATCCTCTGCAATCTTCAGTACCTACCACGACACCAGCGCGGATGACTCCTCCTTCGATGAGTTGTGCGATCTGAACCGCGCCGTTCATGACTCCCAAGCAGGCGTTAGAGACATCATAGACCCACGCGTTGGCTGGCAATCCTGACAAGTGATGAACGCGGCAGGCGGTGGCGGGTTCCAAATACTCTCGGCAAACGCTTGCGTGGATCAAACATCCGACGTCGTTGCGATCGAAACCGATCGCGTCCATGGCCAAGCGAGTGCTCTCGGCGCTTTTATCACTTATGCGAGTTCCCCTTTGCCATAATCGTCGCGATTGAATGCCACTCATCCCCTCCAATCGGCCCTGAGGCAGCTTTAATCGTTCATACACCGGAGCTAACTGCTCTTCAATGTTGTCTGATGTAATGACTTCTGGGGGGAGACTATAACCTACGGAGAGGAGTGATACGTTTTGAAACAGCAAGATGAAAACTCGGTCATCGGTGGTGGCATCGACGTGAAACGTCGAATCGTGGATCTAAATCGGACCGGCTATTTTAGCCCCTTTTTCCTGGGACTGAATCCCAATCTACTCAGGTCCGTCCAGGTCTATTCAGAATGAGTTTAGGAAAAGTGGCCTCACCGCCGAGTGTGCCAGTCATATCTCTCCATCAGCGTTTTGCCAATGATTTGCAGCAAAGGTCGCGGTTTATATGGAATGATACTCTCGTTCACATGGCCTTGGTTAGCATTGCAACCAAATCAGATTCCGTCGGCCGGCGAGCTGTTATCGCCATGAGTCGCTCGATTTGCACCGCTTTGCTGGCCACAATCGGAATGTGTTCTGCCCTCAGCCCCAGTTCGCTTAATCGAGCTCTTATCCCAATCTTCGCTTGCAACGCCCTCACACAGTCTATTGCATCGTCAGCACAGCACGATCCATCTTGCGTTCCCGTTAACAACGTTGCAATTTTAGCTAAAGCTACCTCACAATTTGGCTTGTTGAATTCCATAACATAAGGCAACAACAACCCATTCCCCTCGCCGTGACTGCAATGAGTGATTGCACCAATTGGATACTCAATCGCATGAACCAATCCAACTCCACTATTCGAGAACGCCAT
>Ga0315899_10001015_pt1 | contig 32653 bp, 23 predicted proteins | sample LakEriMetagenome_2_FD_203518 | JGI IMG/M metagenome (GOLD analysis project Ga0315899, IMG submission 203518) | Freshwater fungal communities from buoy surface, Lake Erie, Ohio, United States - Buoy 4 MA112 | ecosystem: Environmental > Aquatic > Freshwater > Lake | place: USA: Lake Erie, Ohio...
CACTTGTGGTCATAGCGACCGCGTAGCCGAATTCTCCAAAGCAATCGCTACGCAAATGGGGTTGGACGAAGAAGAGTGTGAACGAATCTATTTAACTGGTTTGTTGCACGATGTTGGCAAGATTGGTGTTCCGGACTCGATTCTTAGCAAGCCGGATAAGCTAACCGACGAAGAATTCGAGATCATTAAGAAGCATCCAGAGGTTGGCTACAATATTCTTCAACATTTGAAACCGTTGGCCTACGTGTTGCCCGGCGTTATGCACCACCACGAGGCAGTTAACGGAAAAGGTTATCCGTACGGTCTAGTCGGCGAACAAATTCCACTTGCTGGGAGAATCATTGCAGTCGCGGATTCGTATGACGCAATGACAAGCGATCGACCTTATCGCAAGGGCATGCCGTCTGAGAAAGCCGAATCGATACTATGCAAGGAAGCAGGTGCGACGTGGGACGAGCTAGCCGTCTATGCCATCATGGAGTGTATCTCGAAAGGGATCGTGTCGCCTCAATCGACCAGTCTGCTAACTCAGACTTCTAACCTCACGCCCGACACGGCCAAAGTAGAACAATTGCCCTCAATTGTTAGAGCCCAAAGTAGAACAATTGCCCTCAATTGTTAGAGCCCAAAATAGAACAATTGCCCTCAATTGTTGGAGCATACCATTTGCCTTTTATGGGACTTGGTGACTACTTTTTAGATAGGCCATCAGATCGATCTTCGCTTGATCATCCAGGGTGTCGAGCAACCCTTCTGGCATCAAGGATTGAGTTGATCGCTTTCGCGATTCTATCTCCGATTTCTCAATCACGATTTTATCTCTAGTCGTCTGCACTGTCACAGTTGCTGAGTCTTCAATAATCGCAACTCCGGATACCAAAGTTCCATCAGCCATTTGAAAAAGGGTGACTCGGTAATTGTCCGCCACGCTCGCACTAGGGTCGATGATGTTCTCGCTGAGATAACGAAGATTCGATCGCTGTGCTCCGGTCAGCTCCGGAGCGGTCGTTCCTCCCTCTCCAAACAACTTGTGACAACTGGAACAATGCTGTCGGAACAGTTGCCGCCCATTGGCTAAATCGGGAGCTTTATCAGATTCATTAACGAGCTTTTCCAAGGCCTGAATCTTGGTGATTTTATCTTTACCAAACGAGCTGACCTGTGGCCAAATCGTTTCGACTCGCGACGTGATGGCCGGATCATCTAGCATCACAAATTGTCGCAGCATGATCGCGTCTACCAAATTCGAATCAATCCGTTTCGCCTCGACTGCTTCGATCAACAAGGAAATGGTTTCGCGACGACCAGCTAACCCACGTATCACTACATCGCGGGCTTCGCCTCGAATCGCAAATGGTTGCGTGAAAAGATCGATGATCTCTTGTGCATCAGCAACACTGCCTGACTTTAAGATGATCTCGATCGCAGCCGATTGTACAGCCAAATCTCGAACGTATTTCTTTGCAAGTGCAGACGTTCCATCTGATTTGGTTACATAAAGTGAAAGCAGAGCTTCACGGCGCGAACTACTTTCCTGTGAGGGGTCGTTCACCAACGCCTCTAGTTGTTCTCGTGCAAGCCCATCGCCGAATATGGTCCGCAGACGTTTAAGCTTGTCTTGTTCGCTAGGATCCACTAAAGCAGGGTGGAGCGATTCGGCCAACGTCTCGAAGTCAGATGGCGATTCAAGCCTACTTCGCCCTTTTGTTCCCTCGAACATTCCGAGCATTACATCTTTTTGCATCGATGAACCGACGCGATTCGCGACCTTAACTAAGGATTCCATTCCCAGCGGGTCTTGTTGCATTATTGTTGCCAATCGTCTTGCGGCAAAGTGCGCGACCCTGCGAAACGGCACCGATTCCGATGCATTGGAATTAGTCGCTTGATACAACTTGGCTAGAAATTCGGCACCTTGGGCAGGTTGTTGCACGAGCCGATCCTTGATGGCATACCACAACATGAGGGGATAATCGCGATCTTGATCCAGCGTCTTTGGTTTGATCATCGTGGCAGCGATGTTCCACCATCCATCCCCGTTCCAACGTGGCAAAGCACCCAGCCAATAGAGGCGGGCGAGATTGCTTGTTTCCTTATCGGCAGAGCTTAGTAATTTCGCAACCTCGACCTGCGAAGCCATGCTAGGTTCGGATAACGACCGAATCACAGAGCAACGAACGTGTTCATTAGGATGGGAAAGTAAATCATAAAGTGTCTCAAACTCTACGACGCCACATGCCTGTGCGGCCCAGAGCTCGCGAAGGCTCATTTTGTGACGATTCTCTGGTGCAACAAATTGCTTAAGAATTTCTTTGGTTTGTTGTTCCAAAAGATTGGTAACCTGCCGTTCTCGCAAAATAAGCAACGCTTGGCGAGAGTACCAAGCGTTATCGCTCTTGGCGTAAGTTAAAAGATCCGAGTCGCTTATTGCACGCAGGTCTGTGACCGGATGATGTTTTTTGTCTCCGTACGTTAGTCGATAGATGGTACCACTCTGGCGATGCACCCCATCGTTCTCGTGACATTCTCCGGTGTCGGACCAATCTAGAATAAAGACGCTACCGTCAGGTCCGGTCGAAAGATCAATGCCTCGGAACCATGGGTCAGCCATAAAGCAGAAATCTGCTTCATGACGCCCGATGAAACCAGCTTCACCACGATCCAATCGTTCAACGTTTAGCCGTCGACCATGAAAATTGATGGTGTAAAGCTTATCGCGGTACTCTTCTGGCCATTGATCCGCTTGGTAGATAAGCATGCCGCTATGAGCGTGGCCACCACCGGCCGCATCAGTAGCATCACTTACCCCTTTGCGAACTGCTGTCCAATCTTCTTTGCCTTGATCAAAATGAAAATGGTCAGCCACCATCTCCATCGATTCGTAGATATCAGGAGCAATATGTTCACCGTACATGCGGCGCAGATGCGCGTTGGGGAGAGCGTGCCAGAGATGCCCGATGACGGTATTGATAAAGAACAAATGCCCGTTCTTATCCCAATCCATACCCCATGAGTTGGTGGTTCCGTGGGTGACGATATCAACAATCTTATGTTGAGGATGGTATCGCCAAATCGCGCACGAAAAACTCTTTCGCTCAAGATCAGACGAGCCCGGTGGGCCAACTTTCGACACGGCTTGAATACCGTGCCGACCATACAGCCAGCCGTCTGGACCGAAACGCAGTCCGTTCGCCATGTTGTGATGGGTTGTCAAGGCATCGAATCCGTCTAAGACAACTTGAGGCTCACTATCTGGTACGTCATCGCGATCATGATCAGGAATAAAGAGGAGTTGAGGAGGCCCGAGTATCCAGACACCACCGAAACCGATTTCGATGCTGGTGACATGTTTCCCTTGGTCCCAAAAAACTTTACGCGTTTCCAGTGTGCCGTCGTTATCGCGATCTTCGAAGATTAGAATCCGATCGCTGAGGCGGTCGTCGAACTTCATTTTTTGTTCGGCATAGGTATAGTTCTCGACTATCCAAAGGCGGCCACGGCTATCCCAAGCCATCGCAATGGGTTGAGCGACATCAGGCTGCTGTGCGGCAACTTGTAAACGAAACCCTGCTGGAAGTTTAGCTGACGAGGCCGCCGTTTGAGCATCCATTCGCGGCGTATCGGTCGCTTGAGAGTCGTAGACTTCGATCGTAGCTTTACCGGTTTGCGGGGTGGTCCGTTTATCATCGGTGTCGTCGACAGCAGACGCAATGTTTATCAGTAATCCAAACGCAATCGAGACCACGCAAACGCGATAGATCGAGTTGACGTTATAGCGATTAAAGTATTGATAGAAGAATTGGTTTCGATGAAGCATATCAAACCGCGAGAGGTAGGTGTTGATGAGGAGTAGGTAGGTCACAAGGTAGGATTTCTGATGGCCATGCGGATCAGACCTGCTCATTATAAACCAAAAACGCCTCCGCAAAACACAATAGTCCAAAACCGCATGCAACTCAAAAGAACAGCATTTCGATTGCGGCGAGATCCATGCTTGTTACAGAATTAGTAGATAAGCGGTGTTGAAATCATGACCTTGACTCCAGGTGCATATTGCTGGCCACCATGCCGTCGCAGTTGGATGATACGATTCCCTCTTACAAAGAATGCATGGCAGCTTGACGCTGGGCGTGAAGTTATCTGACTTCAAGGCTGGATCGAGCATCGAGTTGCGGGAGCATGTACGCTCCCGCGATGACTCGGTGCGATCCTATTTGCTCGTAGATGTCTCTCCACCGGAACGCGTTGATATGGCCTTCCAGACTAGTGGATCAATGCTATTGGTGATAAAGACTACCGCGCCATCCCCTAACCCGACATGGAATCCCAAGCTATTATGAAGCGGGGTTTTACGAATGGCCTCCAGGTCCGTAGCATCTACCGGTTTGCTCCATGGAACCATCGGATTCGTTTCCACGACAAAAGCCGTGCTACTCAATCCATCAGTAACATCCTGAAATCGAGGAGCCTTGCCTTCTTTAGAGAGAGTCAAGCCTCCGTCTGAGCTTGCGATGGCAAGATAAGGAGTGTCGGTTCCTACTGTCCCTGGAAAGGCGAAAACGTTAGGCATCTTTTTGAGAACCTCTTGATTTGCAACGCTATCCCATGGCTCATCCTTGCGATAAAGATCGTAAAGATCCTGGCGGTCCATGTAGGGCAATAGTTCAACCCGCCAGCTACGCTCCATACCAGACTTGGGATCACGAACGACCGCTGGTGGTAGGTGTTTGTGTGCTGATTCATAATCGTGTAGAGCAATCATGATCTGCTTGAGGTTGTTAGCACTTTGTGTACGCAAAGCAGCCATTCGCACTGATTGAATTGCTGGTACTCCAAAAGCTGCTGCCGTCTCATCAAAAGAATCGATTTTCGCGGAGATCTGCACATCGTTGTCAGACGTCTTGATTGCAACCGACTGCATTAGCAATTTCCCTTGCTTGACCAAAACCTCGGAAATTGGGTCTTTAGTTGAATCGTTTTTTGTTCCTCGGCTGGCAGAAGCTTCCGCAGTTGCAAGCAGATTATCTCCAAGATTTTTTAAGGCCGACAGCGTTGCTGCTACTCGTTTGGCATCATTCGTATTCATCCTTGCATCGAGACGTAAATCTTTGTCCACGGATAATCCAATCGATACTTTGTCCACATTATTCCAAAGAGGCGCAAACGCCATCGTACTAGGATCGGCTTTCTTTTCAGGCGCATTCATCACTTGACGAATTCCCTTCATCTTGCCTGCAATCCGAACTGGCTCCCCGTCATGGCGTACGAGCAATGTCTTAAAGCTCTCATCTTCAGGAGAAGTACCTACTTTCGATCGCAAGTCTTCTGTTCCGCCGACAACAAACGTACGGTCGTCGATTCGCCGTGAATCTGGTATAGCCGGTTCTTTACTTTCGGTGAATCTTAGAATCAACAACGGTGTATCTTTACCACTTGATAGCTGCGGAACAAGAATTACAGCACGCTCTAAACTCTTAGGATCGAATGGGATCGATTTTACGATGTCAGGATAAGTGCTGATGAGCTTTTGGATCGCAGGCAACGCCAATATTTTGGAAACGTCGACATCTGCTACTCCTTCGATTGCTTCACCCGGAATCAAAGAAAGCAAATCGGCTTGCTGCGATTCAGCTGAAACACCCTTTAGTCTTGTCGAAACTGCAGGCTCAGCAAACCCAACAACCGGTCGAAGGCCACTGGCGATTAACGTCAATGAAATGATCGCAAACGCGCCGGCCACCATGTAGCAGCGTCCCCATCGTCGGCTGCTAAAACTTTGAAAACGTAACATTTCTAACCTCCGAACAAACATCTGCCGGGTTGGTAAAAATGCCTGCGCAGGTCCCGGGGCACGCACAACAGGCTGGCGAAGCGCGAGCCCCGCCACAATTTCGATGTAACGCTGAGAGCCACCTACCAGTCTAGAGGCCATCAAGTCAGCGGCTAACTCCTGATCCAGTCTCAATCTCGACACCAAGACATGGACTAACGGATGGTAAAAGTGAACGGCCGCCACCAACTGAGCGAAAGATGTGATCAAATAGTCGTTTCGCACCACGTGGGCTAACTCGTGCGCAATGACTGCTCGACGCTCTTCCGGCGTCCATGTTCGCCAATTCGTTGGTATAAGTAAAAGGGGGGCGAGCCAGCCTACTACTGCAGGTGATCCGATTGAGTTGGAAACTGCTATCGGTGTGCCGGTTGAAGCACCGAGTTCTTTCGCGCACCCATCGACCTCTGCTCGAAGCTGCGAATCATCCAACGGAACAGAACCCTGACGTAGATTTTGAACCAACCAGAATCCTACTATCACTCTTGCGAAGCCTAGGAAAACACTTAGGATTAGGATGCTTGAAAACCAAAACCAAGTGGAATCATGGGTATCGCTTAGAGGTGCATCTTGCGATGCACTGGATCGATCTGAAGATGGTTTTGGTGGAAGTGGCGATCTTGCGAATAGTTCATTAGCATTTATCAATGCCTGGTCCCACCATGTTTGCGTTAGCGGTTGAGTCGCCTCGCTATCCTCAACAGGTAACGGTAATCCATACTCCAGAGATGTTGTCGTCGAAAGAACTTCCTTTTTGATTGTAAGGGATCTAGCAATCCAATCGCCCCAGCTCCATTCGTACATTCGAGTCATTCCCACGAAGGTCAGAGCTGCGAGACAGATTAACCCCAGAATCGCAATCGTTGCTCGTATTTTGGGAGGAGTGTGAGTGCTCGCAATCCGAACGAACGCATACGATACCAACGCAACGATTGTGACCTGGAATACAATCCAAACAATCAATTGCACATCGATAATCTCGAACCATCGGTACGGGAATCTCATTCTACGAACCCCTGTTTTTACCCTTGGTGTTTTCCGGTTTGTTAATCAGTTCTTGCAGACGTTTACGTTCGGAATTGGTTAGTGTCTTGTCTTCCATGAGACGCATAACGAGTGCCTCGGCTGAACCGCCGAAGACACGGTGCATCAGATCGTTCAAAAGGCGGCCAGACACCTCGGAGTAACTACGAACGGCAGCAAACGTATGAGGGCGACGCTCACTGGTTTGGCGAAGAAAATTCTTGTCGACGAGTATTCGAACGAGTGTAGCGACCGTGGTGTAAGCCAAATCTCGCCCATCGGCTTCAAGTCGCTGTTGCACATCAGCAATGGTCGATTCCCCAGCTTCCCAAAAGGCGTGCATGATTTCCAATTCTCGCTCAGTTAACTCACTTGCTTTTGGTCTCGCCATAAACCACTCCTTGAACTTTGGTTTTTTAGTACTTTGGTTTTATAGTAGTCGAAAAGAAGCAATGCAAGGGTATTACTAAAAAATCTGAGAAACTTAAAAAATTGTTTTTCGCGCTCCATGTAGCCGAAGTCGCCAGACTTTGGATTGCATTCCAGCAATACTTCCAATCTCTTGGCGAGATCGGTTACGAGAGAAAAATCGAATTCAAGAACACATAGTGTTAATTGTGCTTGGTCTCTTCGATGTAGACGTCGACTTGCTGGCCGACCGATGCATTGAGCGTCTTTGGATCAGCGGAATAGATTACTTGTAAGACCCGCGTGTCGACACGTTCACTTACGGTACCGGTCAATGAACGCTTGGGGATGACTAGCGGCTCCGTGCGAACGTACTCAATCGGTACTTTGATTTCCGGTTGTCCACGTAACGAAGCAAAGGCTCGCGCACCAGGATGAAAGCGAGGTATCTCCGATTCATCAATGTCGACCCGAAGATGCAATGGATCGATTACCCCCAACGTGATAAACGGACTCGATAGAACCGCAGCAGGAACAAACTCACCAACGCGAATCTTGACGCTCAGAATGACCCCATCCTTCTGTGCCACGATGGATAATAGGTCGTAATGATTCTGAGCTTTCTCGCGGTTTGCTCGCGCCAACTCAATCGCGGCCTTCTGTACCTCGATGCTTGCCGCTACGGGCTCGCCTGCCAACAGATTGAGATTCGACTGTGCCTCCGCAACGCGTGCCATCGCTTCTAAGCTGCGTCCCTTGGCCGTTTCCCAATTCAATTTGCGAGCATCGATTTCTTCTTCGGAAAGTGCATTCGAGTTTCGTATGGAGATCGCGCGTTCGTACTCCCGTTTCGCATTCGATTCGGTGGCAGCGTTTTGATCAAGCAGTGCCTTTGCTGCGGCAAACCTTGCTTGCTGAATCGGAATCTGAGCTAACAACTCTTGGAGTCGAGATTCTTGAGCCAACAACTCGGCTCTCGCTACGGCTAAATCTGCTGCTGCAGAACGTCGATCTAATTGCAACAAGACGTCACCCGTCGAGACTTGGTCTCCAGGCTTTACCAGCAACTGCTCCACTATGCCTGGTAATTGCGAGCCAATAGAAATCGCTTCATTCACGGGCTCAACTAAGCCGACCCCTCCAATGTAATTGGTAACCGTAGGGCTCGTGGATTTGTTCGAACTATTCTTGGAGGCCACCGCATCTTTATCGGCTGTATTGAGACTTACCAAACTGGCAGATGAGTTTGGTGCAGTGGGTGGCATATGACGCACCTCGCTGCTTTGTTCTTTTGGGGAATTCTTCTTAATCAACGAGACAGCCACGAACAACATGACACCTGCGGCCACTAAACTCGCTATCGAAAATAGGTTTTTTGTAAATCGGCTCACAGTCGTCCTCTTGTCCTAAAAAACTTTACGGTCTCTCGTGATTGACGAGCGTCATGTTATCGTCGACAGAGTCAATGACCCCATCGGACATTCTTGCGATGCGATCTGCAAAAGAAAATATTCGGTTATCGTGCGTCACGATAATGACGGCACGGTCGTCGCGGCTGGCCACTTCACGCAGCAATTCCATTACCGCATGTCCTGACTCGGCATCCAAAGAAGCAGTTGGTTCGTCGCAAATCACAATGCTGGGGTTGTGAACTAAAGCACGAGCGATAGCCACCCGCTGTTGCTGGCCGCCAGATAATTGATTCGGGTACTTGTTCAAGTTCTTCGACATACCAAGTCGATCGAGCAGCTTGATGCTTTCTCGCTTGGCAGCTGCCAAGCTGCGGCCTTGGACTACCAACGAGACCGCTGCATTCTCCGCTGCCGTGAGGGCCGGTATTAGATTGAATTGCTGAAAGATGAACCCAAGTTTCTGAGCTCGAAAGGAAACCAAGCTTCCCCCTCGCAGCTTTGTTAATTCTCGCCCCAGAACGAAAACCGAACCACTGGTCGTGGTGAGAAGCCCTGCAATGATCGATATCAAAGTTGTTTTCCCGCATCCGCTCGGTCCAACTAAGAAAGTGGTTTTGCCGATGGGTATAGACAAATCGATGCCCCGAAGAACTTGAACCTTCGCTTGCCCCTCGCCAAATTCTTTTGTGATACCAATACATTTTACAGCCAAAGCTTCAGAGGCCGTTTCTGTTGCATTTGTGTCTTTGGGATCTAAGTCGCGTTTTGAGTTCACGAATGCTTCATCCTCGGAAGACAACAGCTGGATCAACAAATAGCAATCGTCTCAGCGCGACTAACGATGCTAAGCAAATGATTGCCGCCGCGACTACACCCGAAATGACACCGATTTGCCAAGGCAAATAGAAGCCTGCAAAATTGGAGTTTCGCCCGGCAGATTCAAAGAAGAATGCGGCTCCAAAAAGCCCGAGACTAAAGCCGACGAATCCGACAACGCTGGCTTGTAACATCACCATGAGAATAAGCTTGCCATTGCGGGTTCCGATGGCTTTAAGCACCGCAAAGTGCCTAAGGTTTTCCAGCACAAATAGATTGAACATAAGCCCGACAACGCAGACCCCGACTAGAACCCCCAGCGCGATAACGGTACCAAAGCTGACGGGAATGCCAGTGTTATCGATCACGTATTGAATGGCTTTGTCACGAAACTCGTTGGCTGTTAAAGATTGCAAACCGGTTCGTTGATGGATCACTTGAGATACTGCGTCGGCGGTCTTGCCCTCCTCCGATTTGGCCAGGACAAAGGACATTTGATTGCGGCCATTGTTGGTGTATTGCAATGCCTGCGAGTAGCGAGTGAAGAACGTGATCGACGAGGTAAACTTGGGGGAGTCCTTTACGATCGCGACAACTATTGCCCTGCGATCGTTGAGTTCTACCGTTTTGCCTAGCGAGATCGTTTCACCTCTCCATACTTTTCCAAAGCCATCTTCCCCCACAGCGACCGCATCGGGACGGCGCAGTTCTTCGATGTCACCCATCACCACACGTGCGGGCAAACCCACGAGCGAAGAATCATCGACTCCAATTAAAACCGCAGACTCAAGATCGCCTGTAGCGGTGCGAACGGTCGCGACCGCTTTAAAGAGAGGCACAGCCCATTTGACGCCGGGCACGCCACGAATGCGACCCAACTCGGTATCCCGAAGCGGAAAGACGGTGTCTAAGTTCTTTACGCCTGGATCCATGACCCAGATATCTGCTTCTGGGATGTCGGTGATGATGGCTCCCGCTCGTGAGAGCAGGCCTAGGAATATCCCCATTTGCTGATTGATCAAGAGGGTCGAAAAAGCGACCCCTATCACGAGCCCCAAATACTTGGCTCGGTCGTGGAACAACATCTTGAGTGCAATCAGAAACATCACATTGTTCCGAAGAGATCGATTGTCGCTTTGATTAAGTTTTAGCTATTTAGCTGTGCATTCTCGCGAGTGGACTACCTATGGCTATGATATTGGTTTCTGCTTCGGATAGCTCTTCGAGTCGTCGACGAACGTTCGCATCGGAATCGAACAGCTTGGCCATCTTGATATAAGTCGTATGATGACGGGCTTCGGATTCAAAAAGAGAACCATAAAACTCGGCGAGCTCTGCGTCTTTAACGTGATGCCTCAGCAGATCGAAGCGCTCACAGGACCTAGCCTCAATCAAACCGGCGATGAGTAATCGATCGACTGCTCGCTGGGGTTCGTTTTGTCGGACTAACTCGTTCAGAGAGCGGCCGTAGTTGCCAGGTCGTTGCAATCGAAATCGAATGCCACGTTTTGCGAGGAGCGCGAGCACCATATGAAAGTGCTCGAGCTCTTCTTCGATAATGCGCGTCATTTCACGCGTAAGCTCTTCTTTTTCAATGTACGAACCTAACAAGCTCATAGCGGTGGCGGCTGCTTTATGTTCGCAGTGCGCATGATCGATAAGAATCTCTTCGAGATTGCTATCGACTTGCTTGAGCCACCGCTCCTGAGACTCGCTCTTTAGGTGCAACATTTTGCTTACTTCTTGAGTTCAACCAATTCGCCCGTGGGGGATTCTGCTGCCATTTTGCGAATGTCTTCCGTGATTCGCATCGAGCAGTACTTGGGTCCGCACATGCTACAGAAGTGAGCACTCTTGAAGGTATCTTGTGGCAACGTCTCGTCGTGATAAGCCTTCGCGGTTTCCGGATCGAGAGAAAGTCGGAATTGTTCGTTCCAATCGAAGCCGAATCGAGCTCGAGAGAGAGCATCGTCGCGGTCTTGGGCACCAGGTCGTTTGCGAGCGACGTCAGCTGCGTGGGCAGCGATTTTGTAAGCGATAACTCCTTGTTTAACATCTTCGCGGTTTGGTAGACCGAGGTGTTCTTTAGGAGTTACATAGCAGAGCATGGCGGCACCGCTCCAGCCAGCCATAGCAGCACCGATGGCTGAGGTGATGTGATCGTAACCTGGAGCTACGTCGGTAACCAATGGTCCTAGTACGTAGAACGGGGCGCCGTGGCAGACTTCGATTTGTCGCTTGATGTTCATGTCGATCTGGTCCATGGGAATGTGACCAGGTCCCTCGACCATGACTTGTGTCCCCTTTGCCCAGCCTCGTTTGCAAAGTTTGCCAAGCACATCTAGTTCTGCGAATTGAGCTTCGTCGCTAGCATCAGCGATCGAACCCGGACGCAGGCCGTCCCCCAAGCTCCAAGTCACATCGTACTGACGCATGATGTCGCACAGGTCATCAAACGCTTCGAAGAGAGGGTTCTGTTTGCGGTGGGCCATCATCCACTTTGCGATAAGCGAGCCACCGCGGCTCACGATACCGGTCACTCGTTTGGTCGTCAGGTGAAGATGTTCGAGGAGTACACCGCAGTGGATCGTCATATAATCGACCCCTTGTTTGGCTTGGTGTTCTACCATGTCGAGGAAATGTTGGGCTCGCATGTCTTCGATGTTGCCACCGAGTTCTTCGAGCATTTGGTAGATGGGTACCGTGCCGATTGGCACCGGAGAGGCATCGATAATTTGTTTGCGGATGTTGTCGATCTCTTTGCCGGTAGACAGATCCATAACGGTATCGGCTCCAAAATGAACCGAAACATGAAGCTTTTCCAGTTCTTCATCGACGTTGCTAGTGACAGCCGAGTTGCCAATGTTGGCGTTGATTTTGCAGCGAGCAGCGATCCCTATGCACATGGGTTCTAATCGACCTGCCAAGTGGACTTTGTTAGCGGGGATCACCATTCGACCAGCTGCCACTTCTGAACGAATTGTTTCGGGGGAAAGTTGTTCCCTTTGGGCAACAAACTCCATTTCCGGAGTAATTTCGCCAGCGACTGCAGCCGTATATTGCGTTGAACCAGATTTGGTTATCACTTAACTTCTCCAAATGAATTAATGGTCGGGGGCTCGGAAGAGAATTGAGCCTCGCTCCTGGGCCGCAACATTCTACCCAGAGGCAGGTTAATCTCAAAACGAAGAGGTTGAGTTGCCGAATTTCGGCTACATTGTTCAGGCTCCAACGATACGATAACGCATAGGCAACTGGGCGATTGGTCGCTTTGATATGGCAATGCATAGGCGATGGATGCGATTCAAACCCCGATGCCGAATTTGATCTCTGGTCCCATCCTCCATTTTATCTAGCCATGAATCTGCCAGCTCCCAACGACCTGTTTGAACGAAAAACTGCAATCAGAAAACAAGCTCATGAGAACCGAAAGAACCAGCCTGACAAAGATGCGGTGTCGGTTCAAATCGTCGATCGATTCATGAAGCTACCAGAATACGCAGCGGCCACGACGGTTATGTTTTACGTAGATGTTCGCGAAGAAGTTAGAACGAGACAGGCTCTACCAGAAGCATTGGCCAGCGGGAAACGAATCGTTGTGCCTTACTGCGTTGACGGTGAGCTGGAGCTTTTTTGGCTGGAAAACATGGACGAGCTGGAGTTGGGTATGTACCGAATCTTGGAGCCTCGTGCCGATCTCCGTGAGGTTGAAAGCAAAAGACTGCAACCCACCGATCTCGATTTAATCATGGTCCCCGGTGTCGCGTTTGACCGAAATGGCGGCCGAACCGGTCACGGCAAAGGCTACTACGATAAATTACTTCAGCACGCCAAACCGACTACGCCACTCATTGCCTTGGCGTTCGAATGCCAAATGTTTGAGGAGATTCCTGCCGAGAGCCACGACATTTATATGGATAAAGTGGTGACAGAGAACGCGGTCTACGTCGGTCGTGGTCGCTCTTAATCTCAATCTGCATGACTCCCATCCTCGGATGCATACCACATTTTTATTAAGAAACCCCGCATAATCAGGAAGCACTATGGTAAGAACAGCCAGCACAATGTTGCCTCTAGGGACTCCAGCCCCACACTTTGCATTGCCGACTCCCAGCGGCGACCTCGTCTCACTCGATCAGTTTCGTGAACATAAGGGGTTGGTTGTTATCTTCATGTGCAATCACTGTCCCTACGTGAAGCACGTTGCTCCAGAATTGGCCCGGGTTTCGGCAGAATACATGTCCCAAGGAATCGGCTTCGTGGGAATCAGCTCCAATGATGTTGAGAAACATCCAGACGACTCGCCGAGCTTGATGGCTGAAGAAGCCAAACGCCAAGGGTACCTATTTCCTTACTTGTTCGATGAAGACCAATCGGTGGCTCAAGCGTACCGAGCCGCATGCACCCCGGACATCTTCGTTTTTGATTCCGAAATGAAATTGGTATACCGAGGGCAACTCGACGATTCTAGACCTAAGAATGATCGTCCCCTGACTGGAACCGATCTCCGGCAAGCCTTGGACGCTGTCTTGGAAGGAAAACCCGTCCCAGCAGACCAAAAGCCGAGCATCGGCTGCAACATCAAGTGGAAGCTGGGTGCCGAGCCCGATTACTTCAACGCAGCTGGCATCAGCTAGGCTACTTGCGAAGGCTACGAAATGGACCCAATGCAGGATCTACGAATTGGTTTAGGGATGGACTCCCACCGCATCGAATCGGGCGGTCCCCTCATAATAGGGGGGGTGAAACTCGACTACCCGATCCATTTTGTTGGGCACTCGGATGCCGACGTTCTGCTTCACGCAATAACCGACGCGATCTTAAGTGCCGCGAACTTGCCCGATATCGGAGAGCTTTTCCCAAACAACCTGCCGGAAAACAAGGGACGCGACTCGGCCGATTTCCTAAAGGCAGCGATCGAACTCTTTCGTGAAAAGGGCTGGGTGCTCGTCCAATTAGATTGTGTAATAGAGATGGAGCGTCCCAAATTATCCCCCCACAAGAGTGAAATGGCGGCTCAGATCGGGGGAATTTTGGGGATCGAGCCTGATAGAGTAAGGATTAAAGGAAAAACGGGGGAGGGAATTGGAGAGATCGGAAGAGGAGAATTAGCCAAATCAACTTGCATTGCCGTCGCATATCGACCCGGTTAGCCCTTGACGATTACAAGGGATAAAAATTATCCTAAGCAATTCTCGGTGTGGTCAAACGGGTTTGGCCTCACTTTTGCTGGTTGGGTAAGTACCGACCAATTTTGAAGAATTGCCGGCATAGCTTCAATTGGCAGAGCACCGCATTCGTAATGCGGGGGTTGTGGGTTCGACTCCCACTGCCGGCTTATAGGTATTTGGGAGTCCACTGGACTCTTTGGTTTACGAGTCTTTAAGGCTCATTGGTTTGGGCTATTCGCACAAGCTGGCAATTGATGTGTGTTTTGATGGGTTTAGGTCATCCGAATTTTGGCGACCTCAAACGCGACAGAGCAAAGTCATCTAACACAAGGGAATATAGGAACTTATGGTTCAAGCGGTCACAATCGACATCCGGGAAATTGTTCTTTCCAATCAGACTTTTGGTCCTCAGGACATCGACAAACTCACGGGAGCCATTCAAGAAGATTTTACCCAAGCAGCGCTGCTCCGTGATGCTGTCCAAGAGCTTCAGCAATCTCCTTCTCTTTCCCCAGCAGGCATGACTCGTTTGGGAGTTTGTTTGTATCTAATTGGAAAGTTCCGAGAAGCAGAATCCGCTCTAAAGCAATCCGATGGCGGTGCTCTCGCTCAGTACTATCTCGGGCGAGTTTGCTTTGAACTCGAGGAATATGACCGAGCGCTGGGGTATTACGACGCGGCTGAGAAGTCTGGATACACCGCCGAATGGTGCCAGCTTTGCCGTGCTGAAGTGCTTCGCTATCAGGGCAAAAAAGAAGACGCGCTGAAGATCCTTGATAATATCTTTGGACCAGTCGAACAACACCCTGAGTATCCTTACCAAAGAGCGGCAACGTTGTCAGCGATTGGCGGGAACCTACCTGAGGTCATGGCACTTTACCAGCGAGCACTGCAGGTCAACCCGAAGCATGCTGGCTCGCTGTTTGGTTTGGCGGTCGAGAATGATCGACTTGGGAACGACCACCAAGCATTCGAGTACTACCAACGAGGTGCGGGGGTGATCCCAGCCCACATTGGTACATTGCTCAATCTGGGATTGATGTACGAAGATCGCAATGACTACGCTCGAGCACAAGCATGCTATAAGCGAGTACTAGAAACTGCTCCGGATCATCCTCAAGCTAGATTGTTCTTGAAAGATGCAGCTGCTGGCGGAAACGTCTTGTACGACGAAGATTCGCAGAAGAAAAACGAGCGAATGTCGCAGCTGCTCAATGTTCCTGTATCGGACTTCGAGCTTTCCGTTCGCTCCCGAAATTGCCTTCAAAAAATGGGTATTCGGACCCTCGGCGATTTAACTAGAGTTTCAGAACAAGCGTTGTTGTCGAGCAAGAATTTTGGCGAAACATCACTTCATGAAATCAAGGAAATGTTGACTGCACGCGGGTTGTCGCTCGGTCAATTCGCTCATGAAAAACGAGAAGCCGAGCCACCACTCGATCTCTCCGGCATGACTCCTGACCAGCAGCAAATGTTGGATCGTCCGATCTCCGAACTCAATCTTTCGGTGCGAGCTAGAAAGTGCATGGTTCGGCTTCAGCTCAATACCATCGGTGAGTTGATCCGCAAGACGGGTGATGATCTTCTTGAGTGCAAGAACTTTGGTGTGACCAGTTTGACCGAGGTTCGTGAGAAGCTTACCTTGATGAATCTCAAGCTTCGAGGCGACTGATCTGGGGTTAACGTTTTTCTCGATAGGTTACTTTGAACGACAATCGCTACTGTCTTTTGACTTCTGGTGTTCCAGCAGCGATTGCTGTTATAGAGTTTAGGGGAAGTGATGCTGCCGAGTGGATTCGGCAGCATTGGACTCCTGCTTCTGGCCGTCAAGCATCGGTTATCGAATCGGGCACATCAATCGAAGCCACCAAAACGGTTGAGCTTAACCAGGATAGTATTCGTTTTGGGCTTTTCTGCTCATCTGGTTTGTCCGCCAAAGGTGAGACCAATAGTGTTGCAGGCGAAGCGGTAGTTCTGTGTCGTACGGGTGCGGATTGCTACGAGTTGCATTGCCATGGTGGTATGGCTGCAGCAAACATCGTTGTTGAGAGTCTTGAGGAAGCTGGGTTCGAAAAGGATAAACGGCGGGGACTTCTTAACTCAGGAAACGGCTCCGCGATAGAGTTTGATGCGGCAGAGGATCTGCAACGAGCCGTGTCCATCGAAACAGCATCGCTGCTGATGGATCAATGCCGTGGCACGCTCTCAATCTCGATTCGCTCCGCTATCGAATTGATAAGAGAAGGCAACTCGAAAGCTGCGATAAAGTCCATGAGGGAGCTACTTCGCTGGGCAGATCTCGGTACGCATCTGATAAAGCCTTGGAAAATAGTGCTAGCAGGCCCACCGAACGCTGGTAAGAGTAGTCTCCTCAATGCAATACTTGGGTACCAACGAGCGATCGTTCACGAGCAAGCAGGCACGACTCGCGATCTTCTTGCCGAGCATACGAGTTTGGGTGGATGGCCAGTCGTAATTGTGGATAGTGCGGGTGTTCGCGAGACGGTCGATCGCATTGAAGGGGCTGGGATAGCTGCCAGTCTGGATGCCGTTCGATCCGCAGATTGCTTGTTGCTATTGGTTTCGCCTGAGCATGGTTGGCAGCCTGAGCACGACTCCATTCTTGCTGTTTTTCGAGGAGGACGCATCTTGGTCGTCGAGACCAAATCCGATCTCGGAAAAGTTGGCCATCTCAAGGTTGATTTTCCCAGGTTAGCCACCAGCGTTTCCAATCCTCAATCTATCGAGAATCTCCTCATCGCGGTTGAAAGGCTAGTGGTGCCGGAGATTCCAGCCAGCGGAACCGCAATCCCGTTCAGGCAGGAGCATGTCGAGGGTTTTCGAGCCGCCACAGCCGGCTTAAGTGATGGCAAACCAGAAGAGACTTTAGGGGTGCTGGAATCAATCCTGTCAGGGCCGCGAAGTCTAGAAATAGTTGACTGAGAGGAAAGAAAACGGCTGCGCAGGATATCTCTATTGGGAAAACTGCGGAAGTTGGTAAAGTGTGGAGTCTAGATCACCGTCGTCTTAGGTCATCTCTGTCTAATTCCTCTTAGCGTAGAAAATCTGCCAGCATGCAAATGGAAAAGCTAGTGTCGCTCTGCAAGCGGCGTGGGTTCATGTTTCAATCCAGCGAAATCTACGGTGGGCTCAATGGATTTTGGGATTACGGTCCGCTAGGGGTCGAACTCAAGCGAAATATCAAAGATGCGTGGTGGATGGACATGTGCAAAGGGCACAATGAACTCATTCAACCCGAAGGATCTCCGACTCCGTACGAAATGGTGGGGTTGGACTGCACGATCCTCATGCACCCACAGGTTTGGAAATGCTCGGGGCACTACGATCTATTCCACGACTTTATGGTGGACTGCCGCGTCAGCAAAAAACGATATCGTTTCGATCAGGTTCGAGGCAAATGGGTTGAGTACAACGGCCAACGTATCTTTGTGACCGTCATGTGCGAACCTGAAAACGAGGACGATGAAGTTAAGCAGCGAGCTCTCAAGTTCTTCAATCTGCGAAATAAAGATGTCGAGCGTTTAACATTTGACACTGGGTTTAAATCTCTCGATAAGTTAGCCGTCGAAGAACGAACATCGGTGTTAGCACCGGATGCAAAAGAACTGAATTCGCTCACCGACCCACGTGAATTCAATCTTATGTTCAAGACCTACGTCGGTGCATTGAGTGGTGAAGAAGGGGCCGCATTCTTGCGGCCTGAAACCGCACAAGGCATCTTCGTTAACTTTAAGAACGTGCTCGATAGCACTCGAATTCGAGTTCCGTTTGGCGTTGCACAAGTTGGTAAGAGTTTCCGCAATGAGATCACACCACGGAACTTTACTTTCCGGTCTCGCGAGTTTGAGCAGATGGAGATCGAGTTCTTCTGCCATCCAGATCAATCACCACAATGGTATCAGTATTGGCGAAATCGCCGATTGCGATGGTACACCGATCTGGGTTTGGCAGGCGAGCGACTTCGGCTTCGCGAACATGACCAAGATGAGTTGAGTCACTACTCGTGTGGCACGGCGGATATTGAATATGCGTTTCCGTTTCTGCCTGAGGGAGAGTACGGAGAATTGGAGGGAATCGCGCACCGAGGTGATTTCGATCTTCGTTCTCACATGGAAGGGAAGCTTGATCCCAAAGAGCGACCACTCAAGCTGGAGTTGAACGAGCATGGTCAGCCAAAACATCGAGGTAGCGGTAAAGATCTGACCTATCGAGATGATTTGACCAACGAGCGATACATCCCACATGTTATCGAGCCTTCGGCTGGTGCTGATCGTGCGACATTGGCGTTCTTGTGCGAAGCTTATCACGAAGACGAAGCTCCAGACGATTCGGGTCAAATGCAATCGCGAGTTGTCATGCGATTGAATCCTCGAATCGCTCCCTACAAAGCTGCCGTATTCCCGCTCGTTAAGAAGGACGGGATGCCCGAGATTGCGAAAGACATATACGGTGAGCTCAAAAAGAAGTTGAATGTCTTCTATGATGAGAAGGCTGCCGTGGGGCGACGCTATCGCCGTCAGGATGAAATCGGAACTCCGTATTGCATCACGGTTGATTCGCAGACCCTGGTCGACAAGACCGTAACGATTCGCGATCGAGATTCGCTCGAACAGTGGCGTGTCAAAATCGACGACGTTGTCAGCGAAGTCGAACAGCGAATCGTGTAAACTATAAAACCTCTTCCACACCCTCCCTCAGACGTTACAACCAGGGAGGCTTAAGCGAAGCGACACTCTTAATTCACCCTCCCTCTGGGAGGGTCGAGCGAAGCGAGGGGAGGGCACACGGCAGCCAACGCCCCTAAACATCCCTCAACCTCGAGACAATCCATGAGTTACCAACAAGGTGAATTGTTCTCAAGTGAAATTCCCCCATGGGAGCTCGATGCAGCGAGCGAAGTTCCCTCGGTATCAGTCGTCTTCCCAGAGGCACCGTTCGGACCTTACGACTATCGTATACCGGACGAGTTATCTGGACAGATCAAGCCATCGATGAGGGTGGTTGTTCCGTTGGGTAAAGGGAACAGGGAGATCGTCGGTTATGTAGTGAGTGTGCAGATTGCCATTCAACATTCGTCGACATTAAAGCCAATCATTCGCCTAGTGGATCACGAACCACTGTGTACGGGTCAAATCATCGAGTTGATTCGATGGATGAGCTTGTATTATCTCGTCCCTATAGGGCAAATCTTTGAAGCGGTGATTCCGGCGGGAGTCCGAGCCGGGGCGGGAACTCGTAATCAAACTCTGCTTAAGCCATCGGAACAAGCTTCGGATGATCATTTGGTTCAGACTTTACCCGTTAAGCAGCGTCAAACGTTGCAACAATTGATACTTGCCGATGAGCCCCTTTCGGTCGATCAACTAAAGCATTTAGCGCAATGCTCCGATGCCATCATTAAGAAGCTTAAAGACTCAGGATTCATTGACGCGTACAAAGAGAGGGTCATGACCTTTGATGCCACGACGGTCAACACACCCTATGAGAGGATACCGGCCCCCGCATTATCAGCGGACCAGCGCATTGCACTCAAGACGATTTATGAGTCGATCGATTCCGGTGAGCACTCGACTATCTTGTTGCATGGAGTCACGGGGAGCGGCAAGACCGAGGTCTACATGCAAGCGATCGAGCAGGTTGTCTCGTTCGGACGGCAAGCGATTGTTTTAGTACCCGAGATTAGCTTAACTCCGCAGACGAGGTCGCGATTTCAAAATCGTTTTTCGTCCGTCGCGGTGTTGCATTCCAATATGAGCGGTCCAGAGCGGCACTATCAGTGGCGACGGATAGCCGATGGTCATGCTCAAGTGATCATTGGCCCGAGGAGTGCGATTTTTGCACCCGCTCCTTACTTGGGTTTGATCATTCTCGATGAAGAACACGAAAACACATTTAAGCAAGAAACAGTGCCGCGATATCATGCTCGGGATGTTGCCATCCACCGCGCATCGTTGGAGAAGATTCCTTTAGTGTTGGGTTCTGCGACTCCATCGTTAGAGACCTTTGAACGGGCACAGCGAGGAGCTTACAAAAAAGTCGCATTGCCCCGCCGGATACTTAACCGTCCACTGCCAGAGGTGACCACAATCGATCTAAGATCATCGAGAATTGATGTGAATCGAGGTGCCATGTCGGTCCCTCTTCTCAAGGCGATCGATAAGACAATCGGCGATGGAGGTCAGTGCATCCTCTTGTTGAACCGACGTGGGTACGCTACCTCTATACAGTGTCCGTCGTGCGGGCACGTTGTAACATGTCCCGACTGCGATTTACCCCTTACACATCACCGCGATGGAAGCAAAGCCACTTGCCATTATTGCGACTACACGATTGCAGCACCCAATGTTTGCCCCAAATGTGGTTTCGAAGGAATTCGCTTTGCTGGGTTAGGAACTCAGAAACTGGAAATGGAGGTTCAGCAAAGGTTTCCTGATGCCAAGATCGCCCGCATGGACTCCGATACGATGAAGAAGCCCGGTAGTCATGAGCGAGTTCTCTCTGAGTTCCGGGATGGCAAGACTCAGATTTTGCTCGGGACGCAAATGATTGCAAAGGGGCTCGACTTCCCCAATGTGTTACTGGTTGGGGTAATCAACGCTGACTCGACGCTGCACTTTCCAGACTTTCGAGCATCCGAACGCACGTTTCAATTGGTTACACAGGTCGCTGGACGTACGGGGCGTGGCGATCGGGCAGGTGAAGTATTGGTGCAGACGTACTCACCTGAACATCCAGCTATTGTTGCTGCTTGTAGGCATGACTACGAGATGTTTTCTGAGGCGGAGTTAAAACAGAGAGAGCAATTTGGATACCCACCTTATTCCTCGCTGGCCCGTCTTATTTTTCGAGGGCCCATCCAAGAAGAGGTTCATGAGTTCTCTGAGGAGGTGATCAAGCGAATCCAAGGTGAGATCGCTAAGGGTGGGTACAAGATCAGAGTCCTGGGGCCAGCTCCCCCACCTATTGCGAAACTGAGAGGCCATTACCGTTATCACGCGATGATGGTAACCAATGACTCGGCTGGTCTGCACATTGTCTTGTCGCGGATCCAGGCGACCACGAAGCCGCCTGGTGAGAATCTTTATCTGATCGATATCGATCCTGTCGACATGCTCTAACGAGGTTCGCGATGACTTTAGGACGGGATATCGTTTGTCTTGATAATGATATCCATGAGATCTTTGGTGGATAGCTTGGCGGAGGCGTCGGTGCCGTCCAGGATGCCGTCGACGAGATCTCGCTTTGTTTCGTGAAGAGCGAGGATTTCTTCTTCGATGGTTCCTCGCGCCACGATTCGGTAGACCATGACCGGCTTTTGTTGTCCCATACGGTGAGCCCGGTCGGTGGCTTGATCTTCCACAGCAGGATTCCACCATGGGTCCATATGAATCACATAGTCGGCTGCTGTTAGATTCAGTCCAGTACCGCCCGCTTTGAGGGAGATCAAAAAGGCAACATCATTTCCATTTTGGAACGCGTCGACTCGGCGTTGTCGCTCTGTTGCAGGGGTGGAGCCATCCAGATACTGGAATGAGATTCCTCGTTCGGTAAGAGCATTGCGGATCAAAGCCAAGTGTTCCGTGAACTGGCTAAAGACCAAAGCCCGGTGCCCTTCGTCTTTGAGGTTTTCCAAAATGCTACAGAGCTGATCAAGCTTGGCTGACGAGCGTTCCCAGTTCTTGTTGACGATTCCCGGGTGACAGGCGAATTGACGCAATCGTGTTAACAGGGCCAAGATTTTGAACCGTTGATCTTTGATGTCGGGCAAAACGGCAAGGTTCTGAATTTCACCGATGGCTGATCTTCGAACCGCTTCGTATTGAACTCTTTCTTCAGGGCTCAAGTCGACGTACTGGACTACTTCGGTGCGAGAGGGAAGTTCCTTGAGCACATTCTCTTTCGTGCGACGTAGCATAAAGGGCTGGATACGATGGGCCAAATTCTCGCGGGCAACCGGATCATTGTGCTTTTCGATAGGGGTGGCAAAGCGATTTCTAAAGCTCTCCCAACCACCAAAGACACCTGGCGATACGACGTTAAAGAGGCTCCAAAGTTCTCCGAGGTGGTTTTCCATCGGAGTACCTGTCAAAGCGATAGACCACTTTGCGTTTAATTCGCCGATGCTTTGATTGGTTTTGGAGCGTCCATTCTTGATCGCCTGGGCTTCGTCCATGACCAATGTGCCCCACTGGATTTTGGCAAGGTCTGATCCATCTCGCAGGGCCAATGCATAACTGCTGATAACGATATCACCGTTCTTCAGATCGCTGAGCATTTCCTTTCGATCTGATTCGCGATAAAGAAGTGGCCGAAGGCTAGGTGCAAATTTCTGCGTTTCTCGTAACCAATTAAAACCAACAGAGGTGGGGGCAATGACAAGTGCCGGCCCCTCTTCGGCTCGATCGAGTAGTACAGCGAGAGTTTGAAGCGTCTTTCCGAGTCCCATGTCGTCGGCCAAAATACCACCGACGCCCCACTCCGACAATCGGCGCAGCCACTTGTAACCTTCAACTTGATAATCTCTTAAGTCTGCTTTAAGGCCAGCGGGAATTTTTGGATCCAGATCTCGTGCGCTTTGAAACTTGCGCATTCGCTCTTCCCAAGCCTTAGCTGCTTTCCATTGGATCTCTTCTTCCGCTAGCGATTGAATTTCCTGAGCCGCTGTAGAATCGAGCACCAAGCTCTTTCGATCCAAATGGCTGACGTTGCGGACCCGTTCGAGTTTTTTGCGCAGTTCCGATTCGATTTTCGCGAATTGACCGTCCGCCAGTCGAACGTAATTGCTCGATAGTGGGTTATCGCGATCGTTCATACTCTCAAGCAGCTTCTCGATCGGAACTTCTTCGTCTCCTAGTTTGCAGCTACCGGTGATGCCAAACCAATTTCTCTTCGAAGTGATTTCAACTTTAAGCGATTTAGCTGTGATCGAACCAAGAACTCGTATTGGCTTTTCGCTATCCTTGTCCCAGAGAACCTCTACTTGATCACGGATTGTCTCTACCTTTTCGAGTAGGTTGATCGCATCTTCAAACGAAGAGATACAACCCGTGTAATCGAGATGGGCGTTAAGCTCAAGATTGAGTTGATTTGCAAGATTGGTCAATTGGGCAGATTCCATTCTCGGGTTTCTCACCCACTGAATCTTTTCCTCGCCTGAGTCGTCCGTCCATGACGTCGGCGCAGTCCCTGGTAATGAGATACGGCCCCCTTTGGTCCGAACTCGCAAACCGTAATCGAGCTGACCTTGTTTACCTGATCGCAGCAGTAGCACTGGGACGGTGGGGTCTATCATGGTTCGATAGCCGAGCGAATCGGGCAACACCACAGAAATCTTACCCTGCAATTTCTTTATGACTTCGAGCAATTCTCCTCTGCGCTGTTTAGAGACGGCCGGCAGTTTGGTCAGAGCAAAAACATTCTTAAACGTTTCTTCATCTCCCTGGAATACCGTCGCAACAGACTTATCGTCACTGAAATGAACAGCCAAGTCATCCCAGACAAGGACGCTCCCAACAAGCCTTTGATGAGGAGCGGTGCACAAGATGATTCTTATAGATTCATCTTGTTGAACTTCAACGCCTACGGTTAATTGTCCGAGCACGATCGTTAGCGGTTTATCTTCGTATAGTACGTTCTCCGCTGAGACCAATATCTTCAGAGCCTCAAATGGAGGAATGCTGTGGTCACTATAATACGAAGACCTCTGAGCAAGTTTTAATATCTGTTTATCGTGAGGCTTTAGGACATCTAAGTGCTTTAGTGCGACATCCTGAACCGAGATTTTGCTCCCTTTGCGGTAACCGCCACCATTCTTCTTGGGGATTTGAAGTACAGGATTCAACCTCAACGCTTGCGATTGGAGCGAGAAGTTCCAAGCGATCCGCCCTTGATCTAATTCGATATTTTTGGGGGCAGGAGCTAGAAGAAGATCCAGTGGTTGGGCCTCTTCCTCACGCGACTTTACCAGCTTCGTAACCTGCTCGATTGCGAGCTTATCGGTGTCGACGATAAACTCGGATTTATCAATCGGGCCAACGATGATGTCATCGCTTATTACGGCGTCCTTAAAGTCCAAACATAATTCATATTCCTCGTTGCTCAGCTCTTTCACGGCTTGTGCTATGTGCATGCAGGGTTTGCTTCCCATAGAGTCTGGACAAGTGCACCCGTACTGCGGCATGGATTTGTTTAGGCTAACGAATAGCTTGAATTCATTCGCTAACTGTTCTTCGTCGTAGTACCGCCTTTCATAGTCATCGAAGGTCGGCACTAACTCAAAAACTTGGACAGACAGCCGGAGATCTCCGGTAGAATGCACTTTCTGAAACTCGAATTGAAGTAAGGCCTCTTCCGCAGGGCTAGGTAGAAGTCTTGTAAACACTTTCGCTAATTCACGAATCGCATTTCGGCAGGATTCGTAGAATTGCCTCTGCTTAGGATTGCGAAAAGGATCCTTCTTGGTGGCCGAGGAACTCCACGATCCAAGAGCGGATGCCGAGTCTATTTTGAGCCCGGACAGAAGCTGCCTGAGAATCGCTTGTTGGGACGTGCCCCCGTTTCCGCGATTGGATTTCTTATTGGACTTCCGCATATTGGATTCCTTTCCTGAGCTGGCGATTGCTATTTTTGGTCGTTGCCCCAGATTTGCCAAACTGGAAAATCCTGGTCCCGACGCAATGCTTTATGACTCTCGAAAACCGTCCATATGGCACGTCTCGAAGTCAAATTTTAACAGGTTCTCCCCAAAGTGAGTATAAACGCGATCGTTTTTCCCGTTTCGCTTGGGAAAATCCTGGGTCTAAAATTCGAGATAGGGGTATCGAAATCGAGTTCCGGCATCGTATGCTATGGAAGTTTCAAAACACGCTGGACGCCCCCTTTCGCTAGGTAATATGTCGAAAAAAATTGCGATTCTAGAGTCTGAATCGGAAAAGTTCCCATTCGTGTACCGATCTCCTCTAAAGTTCGGTGGCAGGGTCGTCAAGGACGTTACTACGTTTCGTACGACGATCACCATCGAAGACAAAGGCAAGAAGAAGACTGCCATTGGGATGGGTGAAATGACGATGGGTACCGCGTGGGCATGGCCGTCGAAAGCCCTGAGTCCTGAGATGGCTCTCCGCGCAGTCATTACGCTGGCCGAACGTATAACGGCGGCATTGCCAGAACTCGATCCTGCTCAGCACCCATTGCATTTGGCGGCCCAGCTAAAGACGATTGCCAAGGCGAAGGCTGCAGAGCTCCAGGAAGCCATGAAGTTGACCGAACCGATCCCAGACTTGGCGATCGCTTTGGCTACCTCCAGCGCGGATATCGCCATTCATGATGCATATGGGCGACTCAACAACGCCAATTCTTTTGACTGCTTGACCCCTGAGCACATTGGAAGTGACCTTTCTCCCTGGCTCGGTGAAGAGTTTGTTGGCAAGGGTTTTCAGGATTCGTTGTTGCCTGCACCAGCTCCTACACTGGCGCTTTATCATTTGGTTGGCTCGCTCGATCCATTGTCCTCTGCGGATTTGAATTCGCCGATCAGAGACGGTTTGCCAGAGACACTTGAGGAGTGGATCAATACGCAACAGCTCTCGCATTTAAAGATCAAGCTAACCGGACAAGATCTCGACGCAGACGTCGGTCGAGTTGTCGAAATCGAACGAATCGCGGTACGAACGGCACCGACCAGAGCATGGCATTATTCCCTCGATTTTAATGAAGCATGCGATAACGAAGACTACGTTATCGATTTCTTAGAGCGGATCGACCGGCTAGCTCGCGAAGCTATTCCACGAATTCACTACATTGAGCAGCCGATGGGACGAGACTTAAGATCTCGCAAAGAAGTCACTATGCACCGCGTTAGTCGACTGAAACCTGTTGTAATCGATGAGTCGTTAACCGACCTCGATATGTTTATGTTTGCGAAACAACAGGGTTACTCCGGTATCGCCATCAAGGCATGCAAAGGGATCAGCGATTCGCTGCTGTTCGCTGCCGCTGCTAAGCACTACAACCTCAAGTGCTACGTTCAAGATCTGACCTGTATCGGAGCGTCCTTTTTGGCGTCAGCTGCGATGGCATCTCGCATAGCTGGCCTCAAAGCAGTCGAAGGCAACGGACGTCAGTATTGCCCATCCGGAAACAAAGACTGGGAGTCTCTGTACCGTCCTATGTTCCGTGTGCTCGGCGGTGTCGTTCCAACCGAATTGCTTAATGGTGTGGGACTAGGTTTCGCATGGCCGCGTAACCTCCTTTCCAAAAAGTATGCTTCGCTCGCTCAAGGGTGATTTTAGCGATGGCTGAGTCGTTGGTCGTTTCTCCAGGGGATCGACCTGGAACCTGCAAGGATCAAAATGGCAAGGTTCTCGCGATCCCTCAAGGCTGGGCCCTTCTACCACCTGGCGATGCAGGTTTGACTCGCCGTGTAAAAGCAGCCGGGCCAACTTGGACGGTGCAGGAAAAAAAGGGGAGACGGGTCTTTTCACAAGGTGTGTGGGCCGATGCTCGCATCATCGAAGAGAAGAAAAAAGAACTGGAGATCGAAAGATCGACCGAAGCCTACGCCAAACGCAAAGTGGCTGACAAAACTCGCCGTGACAATAAGCAAGCGAACTATGTTGGCGAGTTTGAATCAGCTGTCCTGGAGTTTTTAGCTTTTGCTCCGCTGTATGAGCAAATTGCGGTTAAACTCGCCAAACTAGTCACCGAACATGCCACTCCGGTGGGAAGCGGTACCGTTGCCCGAACAGAACGAATTCCGGTTGAACGAAGAGCCGAATCAGCCGTGATTGCTTGGATGCGACACCAGACGACCGCCTACGACTCGATGAAAATTGCTAGAATTCGTGGTGAGAGGCGCGACGTTCGTCGACAGCTTGCTCAGCGTTCTCGCGAATTGCTCGATAATTACAGGCTAGGCAAATCGGTTTCCACCGAGACCTGCCCGCTTCAAATCGCATTGCGAAACCTCCCCTAACTACCCTCCGCGTATGTACCACCAAACCGTAATTAAAACCAATGCAGAGGATGTCGCAACCGCAGCAAAAGAATGGCTCATCGAGACCATTCAAGAAGCGATTGCTTCGCGAGGCGTGTGTAGCATCGCTCTATCGGGAGGTTCGACACCTAAGCGTCTTTATCAACTGATTGCAGAATCTGCTTTGGATGAAGTCGATTGGTCCAAAGTGATTTTGATACTCGGAGATGAGCGAAATGTTCCTCACGACCACGTTGATAGCAACTACAAAATGGTTCGGGAAGCATGGTTAGATCGCATCGATCCCACAAATTCCAAACATGTTCCGCGAGTCCTACCGGTTCAAATTTCCGTTAACTCCCCCGAGCGAGCAGCAGCGGAATATGAGCTTCAAATCCGAAGAAACATCGACCCCTCCAATGCCGCGCCTGACGACTTCCCGTCTATCGATGTCGTTTTGCTGGGGCTAGGAGACGATGCTCACACTGCATCTCTCTTTCCTGAAACCGAGGCGCTCGAAGAATCAAAGCGGATGTTTGTTGCAAACTATGTTCCCAAGTTCGCAGCATACCGACTAACGTTGACCGCCCCCATGATCAACTCCGCACGCAACGTCGCGTTTCTAGTTTGCGGCAACGCAAAACGGGCCGCAATGGAGGTCGTTCTGCACGGCCCACGACACCCTGTCGAATACCCCGCACAACTCATCGAACCAAAGCATGGTCGATTGATATGGTTCTTGGATACGGCGGCCAATCCGCCACATCCCTAAAGTGCCTGTCGCTCCCATCGTAGTTTGGACACTCCTGTCCGACGCGAGCAGCACTAAACAGGCAGGATTGCCCATTCTACGTTTGTTAATCAATCGATGCGAAGTAACACAGGCCCCTAAGGTCTAACCGTCACTCTTTTTAGGCTTGGATTTGCTTTCCGATTTAGGCTTGGATTCCGACTTAGTTTCGCTCTTGGACTCACTCTTGGTTTCGGACTTGGAACTGCTGTCAGAGCTCTTAGAGTCCGAGGAAGCCGCTTTCTTGTAAGAATCGCTTCGATAGTCAGTTTGGTAAAAGCCGCTGCCTTTGAAAACCACAGCCGCTCCGGCGCCGATCAATCGACGAAGCTTCTTCTTTCCGCATGCCGGACACTTCTTTTCAGGTTCTGCAGATATCGATTGGTAGAGCTCAAACGTATGACCGCATGCATCACACTCGTAGTCGTAAGTTGGCACGATGCTTTTCTCCTGATCCAAACAATTAGAAAGCGATAAGGTAAATGGATTGTACAAACAAGCAGATACGCTGAACCTCTTTAGGATCCAGAGCCCGTCGACACAATAACCATGCTTGGCCGAACAACGCGATCGTGAAGCAGGTAACCAACTGACGCTTCGTAAGCGACTGTACCGGCAGCATATTCTGCGCTTGGTTGTTGCGATATGGCTTGGTGGATATTCGGGTCAAAGGGCGCACCCAGAGCCACGATTTGTTTGCAATGATGTTTTTCTAGCACCGAGGTTAGTTGCCCCAACACCATCTTTACACCGTCGACTAAACCGCCGCTTTCACCTGATTGCGTAGCCGCTTCGGTCGCGCGATTTAGGTTATCGACGACTTCTAGCAAGTCGCGAACTAGACCTGCTGACGCGTACTTGATTTGTTGCTCTGTGTCTCGCAATATCCGTTTGCGAAAGTTTTCGAGTTCTGCTTGTGCCTTCAACTCTCGCTCCTTTAGATCGGATAGTTGTTGCTCCAGCAAATCAACTATCTGCTCAGGAGATTGATCATCCGAATCATCCACGGAATCTAGTACGGCATCTAATGCTTCGTCTTGGAATTGCGATTCGGGTTTATTTTGATTAGGTTCTTGGCTCATAACTATTTGCTGTGCAATCGCGTGATACGAATAACAGAAAGTGAACTTACAATTTTGCCCCTGCTTAGTTGGACTTCATGGGCTCCGAATCGCTGGCGCTAAAATAGGCCATGATTCGATCCATAAAGCCCTTTCGTTCGGGCGTAATCTCTTTGTCTTCTAGAGCGGCAAGCTCTCTTAGCAGCTCTTGTTGTTTCTTGGAAAATTTCTTGGGTACCTCGATAACGACCTCTACCAACAAGTCCCCTCTGGCTCCACTATGTGGATCGGGCATGCCCAATCCTCTGAGTCGGAACACGGTACCACTCTTTGTCCCACCACTAATCTCCAGCGATCTCTTGCCCTCTAGCGTTGGGACCTCTACAGTCGTTCCCAATGCTGCTTGACTGTAAGAAATCGGAAGCTGAAAAATGAGATTGTGTTCATCGCGATGGAAGATGGAATGCTGTTTCAATCGGATGAAACAATAGGCATCTCCCGCTGGGCCTCCATCTGGGCTCGGTTGTCCTTCACCAGGTAATCGAACCCGCATACCATCGTCGACCCCGGCCGGAATTTTGACTTCCAGCTTAATCTCTTTTGGCTCGAGTCCTTGGCCATCACATGCTTTGCAAGGATTGCTGATGGTTTTGCCGGAACCTCGACAAATGGGGCATGTTGTCTGTACCCGCAGTATTCCATTGGCCTGGACGACTTGCCCTCGTCCTTGACAACGGCGACAGGTCTCGGGATGAGAACCAGGCTCAGCGCCTGACCCTGTACATGCTTTGCAACTTGCGTATCGAGTCAAGGAAACAGTCTTAGAAACACCTCGGGCTGCTTCTTCCAGTTCTAATACGACATCGCAACGCAGATCTGCACCTTTGCGAACACGTTGACGCTGACGACCACCACCCCCACCAAAGAAGTCTCCGAAGATCGAGCCACCGAAGATGTCTCCAAATGCCTCGAAAATGTCTCCGACGTCATGGAATCCACCACCAGAGTTGTTAACGCCAGCGTGACCGTACTGATCGTAACGAGCTCGCTTTTGCTCATCACCGAGGACTTCGTACGCTTCAGCAGCTTCCTTGAATTTGTGTATCGCATCCTCGTTCCCTTGATTGGAGTCGGGATGGAACTTTAGTGCGAGCTTGCGGTATGCCTTTGCTATCTCATCTTGCGAGGCTCCACGCTGGACACCCAAGACCTCGTAAAAATCTCGTTTTTCTGACACGTGAAACCCGATGCGTTGAAATTGGAAAGGCTGCGTCCAAAAAAAAGGGTCATTGCGTCGTGTATTAAACGCGAATGACCACTCGGAGTTCAATTTCAATCTAAGCCAAACTACACTAAGTTCGGCCTATTTTGTTTTCGAACTTGCTGACTTCTATCGTCTAGCCAAAGCCAGCAAGTTAATCATTATGACTCGAGCAACAAGCTAGTTGATCGAACCTTCAACTCGTCGCTTCTTCTTGTCTTCTTTGTCGTAGGTGGTAACCAACGAATCAGTCGTTAGAAGAAGACCAGATATGCTCGCTGCGTTAGTCAACGCTGTGCGAACAACCTTAACTGGGTCGATGATGCCGCTCTTGAGCATGTCAACGTACTCGCCTTTGTTCGCATCGTATCCGATGTTAACTGGCTTTTGGCTAACTTCGTCGGCAACAACGCTACCATCGATGCCAGCATTGTCAGCGATCTGACGAAGAGGCGCTTCTACGGCTCGAAGAATGATCTCGGCACCGATCTTTTCATCACCCTTGAGGCTATCAACCGCTTGGCTGATCGCTTCGCGGCACCGGAGCAACGCTACACCACCACCAGGAAGAATGCCTTCTTCGATAGCAGCACGGGTTGCGTGAAGAGCATCTTCAACACGAGCCTTCTTTTGCTTCATGTCGGCTTCGGTTTCAGCACCAACGCTGATGACCGCAACACCGCCCGAAAGCTTCGCCAATCGCTCTTGGAACTTCTCTTTGTCGTATTCGCTATCGGTTTGCTCGATCTGTGCACGGATTTGTGCAACGCGTTGATCTACAACCTTGCGATCGCCAGAGCCTTCAACAATTGTGGTGTTGTTCTTATCAACAACAACCTTCTTTGCTCGTCCCAAATGCTCGAGAGAAATCTTCTCGAGTTGCACCCCGAGGTCTTCGCTGATGAAAGTACCACCGGTTAAAACGGCGATGTCACCCATCATTGCCTTGCGTCGGTCCCCGAATCCAGGAGCCTTAACAGCACAAACATTGAGAGTGCCACGAAGCTTGTTAACCACCAACAAAGTCAACGCTTCTGCATCGACATCTTCGGCAATGATCAACAAAGGTTGACCAGATGCACTGGCTTTCTCAAGCACTGGCACTAGATCGCGAATGTTGCTGACCTTCTTTTCATAAAGAAGAATCAGAGCATTCTCAAACGTGCAGCTCATGTCGGTTGGGGTATTGATAAAATAAGGAGATACGAATCCCTTATCAAACTGCATCCCGTCAACATACTCGACTGTTGTCTGAGCTGTTTTGCCTTCTTCAACAGTGATAACACCGTCTTTGCCGACTCGTTGCAAAGCTTCCGAAAGAAGCTCACCGATCGCCATATCGTTGTTTGCCGAGATAGCACCAACGTTGGCAACTTCGGTTGGGTTGCTGACTGGTCTAGCCATTTCATGAAGCTTAACCGAAGCTGCCTCGACAGCCTTGTCGATCCCGCGACGAATGGCAGTTGGGTTGCAACCAGCAACAATGTTGCGAAGGCCTTCTTTGAAAATGGCTCGAGCGAGAACCGTTGCCGTCGTTGTGCCGTCACCAGCCAAATCGCTGGTCTTTTGAGCTACTTCGACAACGAGCTTAGCGCCCATGTTCTCGAATCGATCTTCCAATTCGATTTCTTTTGCAACTGTCACACCGTCTTTGGTGACAGTTGGTCCGCCAAAGCTCTTATCGATGATCACATTGCGACCAGTTGGTCCCATGGTGACAGCGACAGCGTTTGCCAACTTCTCGACCCCTTGCAACATTCGTGCACGAGCCTGATCGTCAAATAGTAATTGTTTTGCCACGCTTAGCTTATCCTTATCGTTGAGTTGATTTTTTGTAGGGTGTTACGCCAATTTTGCCAAAACATCGCTCTCGCGAAGGATCTTGTA
>Ga0315899_10001016_pt1 | contig 32652 bp, 23 predicted proteins | sample LakEriMetagenome_2_FD_203518 | JGI IMG/M metagenome (GOLD analysis project Ga0315899, IMG submission 203518) | Freshwater fungal communities from buoy surface, Lake Erie, Ohio, United States - Buoy 4 MA112 | ecosystem: Environmental > Aquatic > Freshwater > Lake | place: USA: Lake Erie, Ohio...
ACACGATGGCTACCATCGCTGCCGCGCCCCCGTACACCCAGGCCAAGGCCGCACCCGCTGATACCGGGCTGTGGTCGTGGCTCACCACGGTGGACCACAAGCGCATCGGGGCGCTCTATCTCATCACGGGGCTGTTCTTCTTCGTCGTCGGCGGCCTCGAGGCCGCCGTCATCCGGGCGCAACTGGCGGTACCCAACGGCACGCTCGTATCTGCCGACATGTACAACCAGCTGTTCACGATGCACGGCACGACGATGATCTTCCTCGCCGTCATGCCGCTTTCGGCGGCCTTCTTCAATTTCCTCATCCCGCTGCAGGTCGGGGCGCGAGACGTGGCGTTTCCGCGCCTCAATGCGTTCTCGTACTGGATCTACCTGCTCGGCGGCATCTTCATCACGGTGCCGATCTTCTTCTCGGTCGCGCCCGATGGCGGCTGGTTCGGCTACGCGCCGCTGAGCACGAAGGCGTACTCGCCGCAGATCAACATGGACTTCTGGGTGCTGGGGTTGCAGATCCTCGGCATCTCGTCGCTCGCCGCCGGCTTCAACTTCATCACCACGATCATCAACATGCGGGCGCCCGGCATGACGCTCATGCGCATGCCGATCTTCACGTGGATGTCGTTCGTGGTGCAGTTCCTGGTGGTGCTGGCGTTCCCGGTGATCACCGTCGCCCTCGTCTTCCTGCAGTTCGACCGCTTCTTCGGCACGAACTTCTACACCATCGCCAAGGGCGCTGACCCGCTCCTCTGGCAGCACCTGTTCTGGGTGTTCGTGCACCCTGAGGTCTACATCCTCATTCTGCCCGCCTTCGGCCTCGTGTCGGAGGTCCTGCCGACGTTCTCGCGCAAGCCGCTCTTCGGCTACCCGGTCATGGTGTACTCGGGGATCCTCATCGGCTTCCTCGGCTTCGGCGTGTGGGCCCACCACATGTTCTCCGTGGGCATGGGGCCGATCGCCGACTCGGTGTTCTCGCTGGCGACGATGCTCATCGCCATTCCCACCGGCGTGAAGATCTTCAACTGGATGGCCACGATGTGGGGCGGCCAGATCCGCTTCACGGTGGCCATGAAGTTCGCCGTCGCGCTCGTGGGGCTCTTCACCATCGGCGGCATCTCGGGCGTCATGCACTCCTCGCCCCCGGCCGACCTGCAGCAGACCGACACCTATTTCATCGTGGCGCACTTCCATTATGTGCTCTACGGCGGTTCGGTCTTCGGCATCTTCGCCGGCACGTACTACTACTTCCCCAAGATCACGGGCCGCTTCCTCTCGGAGAAGCTCGGCAACTGGCACTTCTGGATCTCGCTCATCGGCATGAACCTCACGTTCTTCCCGATGCATTTCAGCGGGCTCCTCGGCATGCCGCGTCGCTACTACCAGTACGATGCGGGGCAGGGCTTCGAGCTCTTCAACATGATGTCCACCATCGGCACGCTGATCCTCATGATCGGCACGCTCTTCGGGCTCATCAACATCTGGAAGAGCTGGAAGGGCGGCGAGATGGCGTCGAGCAACCCGTGGGGGGCCGCCACCATCGAGTGGTCCATTCCCTCGCCGCCGCCCGACTACAACTTCGCCGAGCTGCCGCAGATCAAGTCGCGCTATCCGATGTGGAACCAGAAGGAAGGCGCGGAACTGGTGCACGAGACGACCTACGCGGAAGAGCGGGGGCGCCACATCCCCACGTCGCAGGAGCTGGGCATCACCATGCCCAACCCGTCGATCTGGCCCCTCATCACCGCGGCAGGCATCCTCGTGATGTTCTGCGGCCTCATGTTCCTGGAAAAGAGTACGGCCACCGGTGTCGGCATCATGCTGCTCGGCACCGTCTGGTGGGTCGGCTCGCTCTACAAGTGGCTGCTGACGCCGCTCGAGGATCACCACTGAGATGACTGCGACTACTGCTCCCCTCGCCCATGGTGATGGCCACGCCCATGGCGGCGGTCACCACCACACCTCGCTGGGCCTCGACAACCGCAAGATCGCCATTTGGACCTTCATCGGGTCCGAATGCATGCTCTTCGCCTCGCTGATCTCCACCTACCTCGTGTACAAGGGACGCAGTCCGCAGGGGCCGTATCCGCACGAGGCGTGGACGAATCCCTCGACGGGCGAAGTCATGAAGCCCATTCTCGACATCCCGGTCACGAGCGCTTCCACCTTCGTGCTGCTCATGTCGTCGGTGGCCATGGTGATGGCGCTCAACGCCGTGCAGACCAAGCATCAGCCCAAGATCACCACGTGGGACAAGATCAAGGGGTCGTCGAAGCTGTGGCTGTGGGCCACGGCGCTGCTCGGCACGATCTTCCTCATGTTCCAGGCCTACGAGTTCACCTCGTTCGTGCACGAAGGGCTCACCATTCGCACCAACCTGTTCGGCTCGAGCTTCTTCACGCTCACCGGCTTCCACGGTGCGCACGTGACCGTGGGGGTGCTCTGGCTGTTCACGTTGCTCGCGATCGACTACAAGCGCGGCCTCGAGCCCAAGGATGCCCTGCTGGTCGACATCTCGGCGCTCTACTGGCACTTCGTCGACGTGGTGTGGATCGTGATCTTCCCGCTCATCTACCTGATCAAGTGAGGCGATGATGGCCAGCCATTCCGACGCACACGCCCACGAGCATCCGGGCCCCGCCACGTACGGCATCATCGCGCTGATCCTCACGGTCATCACGATCGCCGAGGTGTCGGCCTACTATTACAAGCCGTGGGAAGAGAGCGCGATCTACGTGCCGAGCATGCTGACCATGTCGGCGGTCAAGTTCTTCCTCGTGGTCGCGTACTACATGCACCTCAAGTACGACCACAAGCTGTTCAAGGCGCTCTTTTCGGGCCCGCTCATGGTGGCGGGGCTCACGCTGATCGGGCTGCTGTTCCTGTTCAGCAAGCTGGTGATCCGGCTCGGCCTCCTCACCTGACCAGCAGAACTGAGAGCTGAGCCTCGAGAGTTGCGAGGCTGAGAGGCTGGGAGTTGAGCCCGGATCGCAGTGAGCACGAGGGTTCTCGCAGTGAGAGTTGAAAGGGGCGCCCTCGGGCGCCCCTTTCCGCTTTCCCCCTCGACGCTCACCGCGAGACCACTCCACTCTCACCGCGATCCCGGCTCGACTCTCCGCCTCACCGTCTCAACTCTCCATCTCCCCGCTCGGGTCTCCCCTCTCGCAGTACTCCGCTAGATTCCCCGTATGCTGCTGCATCCCGTCGCCCGTCTCTCGCTGTCCGAGTTCTCGGTTCACCCGAGCACGACCATCGGTATCGCGATCTTCGCCGCCGCCTACATCTGGCGCGCGAAACAGGGTCCGTCGGCAGCGGACCGCGTGCCGGTCACCGTGAATGCCGCCACGGCGGATGCGGGGCAGCTCGACATGGCCGCGGCGCCACAGGGCCCCACGCCCGCGCAGCGACTGGCGTACTTCACGTCGCTGGCGCTGCTCTTCCTCACGTTGAACGGGCCGCTGCACGATCTGAGCGACTTCTACCTGTTCAGCGGCCACATGGTGCAGCACCTCCTCCTGACCCTGGTCGTGCCGCCGCTCATGATCGCGGGCACCCCCGGGTGGATGCTGCGGCCTTTGCTGCGCCGCCCCGCGCTCTTCGTGGCGGCCCGCAAGCTCACCGGCATCACCTGGTGCTTCGTGATCTTCAATGTGGTGCTGGCGTTCTGGCATCTGCCGCCCCTCTACAACCTCGCGCTGGCCACCCACGGCGTGCACATCGCGCAGCACCTCATGTTCATCGCCGCGTCGGTGCTCATGTGGTGGCCACTCATGTCGCCGTTGCCGGAGCTGCCCCGCGCGGCGTATCCGGCGCAGATGCTGTACTGCTTCCTCATGGTCATCCCCATGTCGATCATCTCGATCTACATCGCGATGGCCGATACGCTGCTGTATCCCGCCTACGCGGCGGCGCCGCGCATCCTGGGCATCACCCCCATGCAGGACCAGCAGTACGGGGGGCTCATCATGTGGATTCCCGGTGGTGTCTTCTTCTATGCCGTCATGACGGTCGTCTTCTTCAAGTGGTCCCATCGCGGCGAGGACACGGAAGCCAGTGCGCAGGTGGGGTGGGTGCCCACGGCGTCGTCATGAAGGGCGGCAAGCAGGGCGGCGGCGGACGCCGTGGTGGGCGCCCCGGCGGACGCAGCGGTGCGCCGGCGCGCGGCGGAAAGCCCACCGGCGGCACGCCACGTGGCGACGGGCAGGCGACCGGCGCACGTCCGCCACGCGGCGCCTCCAAGCAACAGTTCGGCGGCCGCTCCAGCCGGGACACGCTCCCGCCCGCTCGGGGCGCAGCACCCCCCGCTGCCGCTCCTCAGACGGCGGCGCGCAGCGCGGTGACCGTGCAACGCACGCTCAATGTGCCCGCCAGCGCCGTCATCCGGGCCATCAACGACCCCGATCGTCGCGGGTGGGCGCCGCAGTCGCTCTATCGTGTCGTCAGCCTGCTGGCCCCACGCTTCATCCGGCTCGCCTTTCCCGACGAGACGCTGGTGGCGATCACGGTCACGCGGCAGGGCAACGCCCGCTGCACCGTGAGCGTGGAACTCACCGGCCTGCCGGCTGGCACCGACGAGCGCGTCCTGCACGAGCGGTGGGCACACGCCCTGGCCGCGCTGCAGGATCAACTGGACAGCAGCTGGGATTGACGCGCTCGTCCGGGCAGCGCGGTACCGCGCGGAACAGGACTTCCGTTTCCGCCCTCGACAACGTGGCCCACTTTCGCGACACTCCGACATGACGTCCTTTCGTCCCGTTCTTTCCCGGTGGCTCGTGCAGAGCCCGCCTGTCGCGGCGCTGCTCCTGGGCGCCTGCGGCGATGGGGGGGCGAACGCCCGCGATACGGGCCGCCAGCGCACCGCCACCGCGGCCACCGCCCAGTCCCCGTGCGCCGGCCGCGACACCACGGCGCTGCGTGTCGCCGTGCTCCACTACATCACCACGGCCGATCCGCGCCCGCAGCGGTTTCTGAGTGCCTTCGGCACGGACTCCGCGTTGCCGGAAGACGGCTTCCGGTCGCTCCAGGACACGGGCCCGACGTACTACTACAACGACAATCCGAAGAATCAGGCGCAGGTCCGCGCCAGGCTCGAGGTCGCCGGTCCCTACACCACCATGCTCGTCGTGTACAAGGGCAGGGCGGAGACGGACAACGGCCAGACCGTGACCGTCACGCTTGGTGGCCATTACGTGGGTGGCGCGTTCGAAGGCCGGGTGGCTCCGGTACGAGCGATCGCCGTGCGTTGCGATTCCACGGGGTGGCGTCTGCCCGCGTCAATCCCGAAGGCGGCGGTGCCGCCGACCGCGGCGCCCACCGCGGCGCCCACCGCGGCCGCGCCCCGTACGTGACCGCCAACGTGAAGGCCGAGCGGCTGCCCTCGCTCGATGTCTTCCGCGGCATGACCGTGGCCGGCATGCTGCTGGTGAACAATCCCGGGTCGTGGTCGGCCATCTATCCGCCATTGCAGCACGCGCCATGGCACGGTTGGACACCCACCGACCTCATCTTTCCGTTCTTTCTTTTCATCGTCGGCATCACGACCGAACTCTCCCTGCGCGCGCGCCGCGCGCGGGGCGACGATGAGCGCGCCATTCTCCGCCAGCTGTTCCGCCGCGGCGCCCTGATCTTCCTCTTCGGCTTCCTGCTCTCGGGCTTCCCGTTCTTCACGTGGCCGCCCGCCCTCGAGGGGGCGACCTTCCTCGAACGCGTGGGGCACCGCGTCGAACACTGGCGCATCATGGGAGTGTTGCAGCGCATCGGCATCGCGTATCTGCTGGGCGGGCTGCTCACCTGGCGGACGACCATCCGACAGCAGGTCGTCCTGCTTGCCGCCATACTCCTGGGGTATTGGGCGCTGATGACGCTGGTGCCGGTACCCGATACCGGCGTGGCCGGTCGCCACGTGCTCGACCAGCCCGACCAGCTGCTCAGTGCGTGGCTCGATCGGCAGCTGCTGGGCACCGCGCATCTCTGGAGCGGTGGCAAGACCTGGGATCCCGAGGGCATCCTCAGCACGCTGCCCGCGGTTGGCACCGTGATCTGTGGCACCTTCGCCGGCAAATGGATCGGCATGAGCGCGCGGTCATTGACCGAACGCCTCGCGGGGTTGTTCGCCGTGGGCGCACTCGCCATGATGATCGGCGCGATGTGGCACTGGGTGTTCCCCATCAACAAGAACATCTGGAGCAGTTCGTACGTGGTGTTCACCGCCGGCATGGCGTCGGTCACGCTCGCCACCTGCATCTGGCTCATCGAGGTGCGGCAGTGGCGGCACTGGACATCGCCCTTCCTCGTCTACGGCATCAACCCGATGCTGGCCTTCCTCGGCTCGGGGCTCATGGCGCGCGGTCTGGCCTCCATCTGGACGTGGGACACGGGCGACGGAACGCGCATGTCGGCTCAGGGGTTTGTATTCCACACGGCGTTCGCCTCGTGGCTTCCGCCGCGGGAAGCGTCGTTCGCGTACGCCGTCGCCTTCGTGGCGTTCTGGTACCTCGTCCTGCGCGGTGCGGCGAAGCGCGGTTTCGTCCTCAAGGTGTGAAGTCATGATCCGTTGTGTACGCTCGCTCGTCCGTCGGTCGCGACGCACGACCGGCGGACTGCTGCTGGCCTTGGTGCTGGTGGTGCCCACCGTATCCGGACGCACGCTCGAGGCGATGCCCTCCGCGCCGGTGTTTTCGGCGCTGGCGGCACCGGCCTCACCCGCTCAGGCGCGAACACGCCAGCCGCCGCGCAAGGCCAGCAAGAAGACGCCCAGCGGTCGCTCCAAACGGGCGACCGGCAAGTCGGCGCGGCGCGCCCGGGTCCCCGTGGTGCCGGTCCTGCGCCACACGACGCCGCGCGGGACAGGTGCCCTCACCGCCGACCTGGCCACCTTGCTTGGCAGCCGCACCCGCCATGGCGACTGGGGCGCCATGGTGGTGAGCCTCACGCGCGGCGACACGCTGTTCGCCCATGGCGCCGGCACGCGGCTCGTGCCGGCGAGCACGATGAAGCTGTTCACCGCCGCCATCGCGCTCGACCGGCTCGGCGCTGAGCACACGTTCAGCACCGATGTGCTGCGCGATGGGACCGTCACCGCCGACGGGACCCTGCGGGGCAATCTCGTGCTGCGTGGTGACGGCGATCCGTCGCTGTCGCCGCGCTTCGTGCGCGGTGGGCCGGGGGCCTCCATGACGCTGCTGGCCCAACTGGTCGCCGGTGCCGGCATCAAGCACGTCACGGGCGACGTGATCGCCGATGCCAGCGGCCTCGAAAGCCGCCGGATCCCGGAAGGCTGGTTGTCGCGATACGCCGGTGCCGGCTATGCCGCGCCGTTTTCCGCACTGTCGCTCAACGAGAATATCGTGATCGTCGGGGTCACACCGGGAAAGGCGGGGAGCATGGCGTCCGTGTTTCTCGAGCCCGAGACGCACGGCCTGACGATCACCAATACCGTGCGCACGGTGGCCGGCAGTGGAACCCGCATCAGCGCCCGCCGCGTGGGCGACGATCGCGTGGTGGTCAGCGGTACCGTGGGCGCCCGGGCGGGCACGGCGCGCTATCAGCTGGTCGTGGGGGACCCGGTGACCTTCACGGCTGGCGCGTTCAAGGCGGCTCTGCTGGCGCAGGGCGTACGCGTCGATGGGGGACTGCGGAGCGGGCGCACGCCGGAGCAGGCAGGACTCATCACGAGTCTTCCGTCACCACCCCTGGCGCGGCTCGTGAGTGTGATGAACCGCGAGAGCATCAACATCTTCGCCGAGCTCCTGTATCGCAACGCCGCTCGCGGCCCTGAGCGACGTGCGGTGGGCTCTGCCGAGACGGCCGGGTTCACGTTGCGCGACTTTCTCACGCGCCAGGTGGGTACCGCGCCGGATGCCGTGACGGCGACCGACGGCAGTGGCCTGTCGGTGCTCGACCGGGTCACCCCGCGCGCTCTGGTGCAGCTGCTCGATCATGCGCATCGCGCCCCGTGGGGCAGCGCCTTCCACGCCTCGTTGCCGGTGGCGGGGGAGTCGGAACTGCTGCGCCATCGCATGCGCGCCACGCCCGCGCAGGGCAACCTGCACGCCAAGACCGGCACCACCAACGAGGTCATTGGCCTCTCCGGCTACGTCACCGCCGAGAACGGTGAGATCCTGGCCTTTGCGTTTCTCTACAACGGCAGGGATCGGTGGCATGCCCGCGAGACCATCGACGCGATGGGTCCGACGCTGGCGGCCTTCACCCGTGACTGACGCCGCGCACTCGCGGTAGGCGCTAGCGACGGTGGCGGCGCGCCACGCCGACCGGGAGCGGTCCACGCACAAGCTTGGCCCCGACGCGCGGTGCGAGTGACCCCGTGCGTGCCCCCGTGGCGACCCGCACGCCGGCTCGCAGCATGGCACCGCTGCTGCCCCCTGCCACGACCGTGCTGTTGTACCCCACGGCGAAGGCGCCGCCGGTTCCGTTCGGGGAGCCGCTCACGGACCACAGCGGATCGGTGGTACCGCTGTTCATGCTGGTCCAGCCACTGCCGTTCCAGCGCAGGATCACGCCGCCTTCACCGGTGGCGTACACGTCATGGGCGGTGGGCCCCCACACCGAGGTCAGCACCGATGCGGTAGGCAAGGCGATGCTGTTCCACGTGTTGCCGGCCATGCGGAAGGAGACGCCGGTGAGCCCGGTGTTGCCGGATCCCACGGCCAGCACGTTGGCCCCGCCGCCAGCCCAGATGCCGGTCACGGTGCCCGTCGTGGGAACCCGGACGTCGGTCCACGCCGTGCCGTTGAAGCGCATCGCCGTGCCGTTCTCGCCCGCGACGTACACGTCGTTGGCCGCTGCGCCATGCACGATCCAGAGCGGACTCGCCGTCGTCACCACGAGCGACCAGCTGCTGCCGTTGAAGCGCAGTACCTCCCCGTTCGAGGTCACCGCGTACACGTTGCTCGCGTCGCTGCCCCACACGCCGTACACGTGTGCGGTGGACGGGAAGCTCATGGCGTTCCACGACGAGCCGTTCCAGCGCAGCATCGTTCCCTCATCGCCGCCCGCGAAGGCGTCGGATGCGCTCACGCCCCAGACGGCATTGAGGGTGGCCGTGGTGGGCGTCGTTTGTCGCGTCCACACGGAGCCGTTCCATCCGTACACGAAGCCGAACTCGCCCACCGCCCATGCGTTGGACGGCGAGGTGGTCCACACATCGATCAGGTCGGGCGCCAGGCTCACCGTTTCCCAGGCGGAGCCACTCAAGCGCATGACACTCCCCCGCTGGCCGCTCGTCCACACGTTGCCGGCGGGATCGATGGACGCGCCGAAGAGGCGCGGGGCATACGGTGTGCCGGCCACCGACAGCGTGCTGCCGTTCAGGGCATAGAGCCCGTCGTCACTCGTGATGTAGAAGCGGCCGTTGTTGGCCGCGCTCCCGGCCACGCTGTACAGGTCGGAGGTCACGCCACTGGTCACGCGCACCCACGACACGCCATTCCAGCGCAGCACCACACCCGAGGCGCCCACGGCCACCGCATTGTTGGCGTTGACCCCGTGTACCCCATAGAGCGTTTCCGTGACGCCGGAGCTCTGGCGGCTCCACGTGGTCCCGTTCCATCGCAGCAGCTCACCGTTGGTGCCGGCGATGAAGCCGGTGTTCCCCAGCGACCAGACACTGTACAGCGTCTGGGTCGAGCCCGACGGCATGCTGGTCCACCCCGATCCGTCCAGGCGCAGCACGAGGCCACCGGCCCCCACGGCAAAACCACTGGCCTCGTCTTCGAGATGCACGCCGTGGAGTGCCTGCTGTGTCCCGGAGACCATGCGCAGCCAGCTGGAGCCATTGAACTGCACGATCACGCCGTTGGTGCCAACGGCCACGGCGCTCGATGGACCCGTCGTGCTGACGGCCAGGAACTGCGTACCGTGCGCACTGCCGCGGGTGGCCAGCGACCACGTCCCGCCGCTCAACCGGAAGACATCGCCGCGGGAATTCACGGCGAAGGCGCTGGTCGCGTCGGCGGCGTCCACCGACACCACGTCCTCATACAGGGCGCCACCCAGTCGACCGCTGCTCCAGCTGGCAGCGAGCTGCGTTGGTGGCGCCGTCACGGTGATCGACGCCGTGGCAAAGCGGGTCGGATCCGCGACAGCGGCGACCGTCACCGTGGCCGTGCCGCTGGTGAGCGCCGTGACGAGCCCCGCGAAGTTGACGCTCGCCACGGCAGGGTTGTCGCTGCGGTAGGTGACCGCCGTGGACGCGCCGCCACTGACCTGGACCGCGGGGACCAGCTGCAGGCTTTGCCCGGCCTGCACCACCGAGGCGGCTGGGGTGACGGTCACGCCGAGCACCGTCTGCGCGGTACGCACCGTGATGAGCGACGTGGCCTGACGGGTCGTGTCGGCCGTGGACACGGCGGTCATGATGGCCGCGCCGGTGCTGACGCCGGTCACGACGCCGGACGCACTCACCGTGGCCACGGCAGCATTCGCACTGCGCCACGTCACGGCGGTATTGGCACCGGGATCGGCCGACACGGCCGCAACCAGCTGGCGCGTCTCCCCCACGCTGATGGAGGCGGCCGCCGGTTCGACGGTGAGGTCACGGACGACCGGGACGACCGTCACCGTGGCGCTGCTCCGGATCATGGTGTCGGCCACGGCGACGGCGGTAATCGTCGTGGTGCCCTGTGCGAGCGCGGTGACGAGACCGTTGGCGGCCACCTGCGCGATGGCCGGATGGGCAGTCCGCCAGGTGACGGCCGTGGACACCCCGAGGTCGCCCGTCACGGTGGCGGTGAACTGGCGCGTCCCGCCTGACACGATCGAGGCGACCGCTGGTGACACCGACACACTGCGGACGCCCGCCTGCACCGTGATGGTGGCACTGCCGCGACGGGTGGTGTCGGCCACCGAGACGGCGGTCACGGTGGTGATGCCGGGCGCTACACCAGTCACGAGCCCGGTCGACGCGACCATCGCCACCGCCGGGTCGGACACGCGCCAGGTCACAGCGGTGCTCATGCCGTCGTCGATCTGCACCGCGGCCACCAACTGCCGGGTCTCTCCCGGCGCCAGCGTGGTGGTGCCGGGGGACACCGACACCGTGCGGGGCATGCGCACGATCACCGTGGCCGAATCCCGCACCCCATCGAACGCGAGTGTCCGCACACGAATGCGCGCGGTGCCGAGGCCCACCGCCACCAGGCGACCGGAGGAGGTCACCGTGGCAATGGTGGGCGTGGCCGAACTCCACTCCACGGCCCGGGATTCGTTCTCGTCCACGTCCACCAGCGCGGTCAGCTGCCGCTCCTCGCCGATCGCCAGATCGGCCGGCATGTCCCGAATGGCCACACTGCGCGGGGCCGTCACGGTGACCTGCGTGCTTGCCGACACACGCGGATCGCCAATGGCGATGGCGCGCACGGTCACGATGCCGGTCCGGATTCCCGTCAGCACGCCAGCGGAGACGGAGGCGATGGTGGGGTCGGCGCTTTCCCACCGGATGGCCGTGGTGGCCCCGGCATCGGCGTCGAGCGTGGGGGTGAGCGTGGCGCTGGACCCGGTCCGCAGCTGCACGGTGGCCGGCAAGGCGATGCCGCGCACGATGCTGACCTGCACGACCAGCTCCTGTGTGGCGGCACCGCTCGTGGCCCGAATGGTGGTACGGCCCGGTGCGCGCGCCGTGATGATGGCGGTGCGCCCGGCCCCCGAGACGTCGGCCACGGTGATGTCGTCGCTGCTCCAGTTCACGGCGGCGTTCGGCAACATCGTGCCGGCCGCATCGCGCACCACGGCGGTGACGTTCTCGGTTGCCCCGACCGCACCCAGCCCCACCGTTGCGGCCGACAGGTCGATGCGCGTTGCCACCGCGGGAGGCGTGCCGCCTCCTGTTCCGTTGCCGGAGACCCCCGTCACATCGGCCGGTGCGGTGCACGACGCGATGACGACGAGGGCCAGCATCGCGGGGCCGCGCAGCCACGCGCGGTTGGCGAACGAACGAACAGCGGCGGAGCGGGCGGGAATCGTGCGCATCGAATCAGGTCTGGAGGGACACGTGATGTTTGCTCAAGGACGAGCCAACCACGTTGCAGCCACAGCCATCGCACACCGGATCGGTGACGCCGCTCACGTTCCCCGCATCACCGCGCCGCCACCGTTCACGGCGAGGGACGAACCGCCGCAAACTCCTGCGTGAAACGCGGTGCCGTCATGGCGTCGGGGTCGAGAATCGCGTCGAGCTGCGCTCTCGAGAGGAGGGCGCGCTCGAGGACAATCTCGAACACGCCCCGCCCGCTGGCGAGCGCATGGCGGGCCACGTCGGTTGCCTGCTCGTATCCGATCACGGGCACCAAGGCCGTCACGATACCGATGGAGTGCTCCACAAAATGCCGCATCCGATCGGCGTTCGGCGTGATGCCGGTCACGCATCGCTCGCGAAGCACCGCGCAGGCGTTGCGCAGCATGTCGATGCCGCGGAGCAGCCGATACGCGATCACCGGTTCGAAGGCGTTGAGCTGCAACTGCCCGGCTTCCGCCGCCATGGTCACGGTCACATCACCGCCGATCACGTCGAAACACACCTGATTCACGACCTCGGGGATCACGGGGTTGACCTTGCCCGGCATGATCGATGATCCCGGTTGCATCGCCGGCAGGTTGATCTCGCCAAACCCGGCCCGTGGCCCCGAGGAGAGCAGGCGCAAGTCATTGCAGATCTTCGAGAGCTTGGTCGCCGTGCGCTTCATGACGCCCGACAGCTGCACGAACGCGCCCGTGTCGCTGGTGGCCTCCACGAGATCGGGTGCCGTGATGACCGCCACCCCGGACACGGCGGTGAGGTGCGCGGCCACGAGTTCGGCGTACCCGGGTGGGGCATTGATGCCGGTGCCGATGGCGGTGGCACCGAGGTTGATCTCGCGGATGAGTCCCTGCGCTTCGGCCAACCGGTCGACATCCTCGCGCAGCGTGGTCGCAAAGGCCATGAACTCCTGCCCCAACGTCATCGGCACGGCATCCTGCATCTGGGTGCGCCCCATCTTCAGCAGCGGCGCGAACTCACGCCCCTTCTCGGCGAAGGCGTCGGCCAGCCGCCCCAACTCGTCGCGGAAGCTTGCCAGGCTGCGGTGCAGGGCGAGGCGCACGGCCGTGGGGTACACGTCATTGGTGGACTGCGAGAGGTTCACGTGGTCGTTGGGACTGACCACGTGATAGCTGCCCCGCGCCTCGTTGCGCAGTTCGAGCGCGCGGTTGGCGATGACTTCGTTGGCGTTCATGTTGGTGCTCGTGCCGGCGCCGCCCTGGATCATGTCCACGAGAAAGTGCTCGTGATGGCGGCCGGCCCGGATCTCGCGCGCCGCACGCACGATCAGATCTGCCGTCATGTCATCCAGCAGTCCCAGTTCGCGATTGGTCTGCGCGGCGGCCTCCTTGACCGCCGCCAGCGCCTCGATGAGCACCGGAAACTCCCGCAGCGGAATCCCCGTGATGGGGAAGTTCTCCAGCGCCCGCAGGGTCTGTACGCCGTAGAGTGCTTCGAATGGGACCTCCCGCTCGCCCAGCAGGTCGTGCTCCACCCGCGTGCGATTGCCGCCGAAACCCAGCGTGCGGCCGCGACCCACCAGCGTGGCGTCCGCGCGCCGGAGGCGGGCGGAGATGGCCCGTGCCGCCCGTGCGACCAGCGCGGCGTACAGCTGGGGGGCTTCGCGGGTGATCTCGTCCAGCTGGGCCCGCGTGATCATGACGCCGTGGCCCGGCATGATCACGCGGGCCGACGTGCCATGATTGCTGTCATCGAGCAGCAGCCCTTCCCCCACCGCTTCGCCTGCACCGAGGGTCACCAGGCGAATGGTCCGCCCATCGGCCGCCTTTTCGATGGCCACGGCACCGCTCAACAGCACGGCAAACCGCTGCCGCGGCTCCCCTTCGTTGAAGATCGTGGCGTCGGTGTCGAGAACCGTTGGCGTCACGTGGCGGGAGAGCTTCCAGAGGTGGGCGTCGCTGAGGCCGTCGAGAAAGGCGGTGGCGCGCAGCTGATCGGCGATTTCGGCCGGTGTGGGCATGGCGGCTGGGGGTGGGGCGGTGAGAGTGGCGGGGCGGTGGGCCCCGGCCGTCGGGACGCAGACGGAGGCGATCGACTCTCGCCTCGGCCACCCGATTCGACTAACGTCGGCAGGGTACATACCACGCTGCATGCCGCCCCTGTTCCGGAGCCTCGCCATGTCCTGGTCCCGCCGTGAATTCCTCGAGCGTTCGGCTGCGCTGTCTGCGGCTGGGTTTCTTCCCCGGCTGCCGGGCGCCTGGGAGGCCCCGGCGCCCGTCGCTGGCACGCCGTTCCGCGGGCGTCCGTGTGTGGTCTCGTCGTCCAACGGGATTCGTGGCGTCCAGGTAGCCTACGATCGGATGGTGGCCGGTGAGGACCCGCTCGACGCCGCCATTGCCGGGGTCAACATCCAGGAGCTCGATCCCGACGACCAGTCGGTCGGACTGGGCGGGCTGCCCAATGAGGAAGGGGTTGTGCAACTCGACGCCTCCTGCATGCACGGACCGACGCGGCGCGCCGGTGCGGTGGCCTGCCTGGAAGGGATTGCCACCCCGTCGCTCGTGGCCAAGGCCGTGATGGACTATACCGACCACGTGATGCTGGTGGGCGAGGGCGCCGGGCGGTTCGCCCGGGCGATGGGGTTCAAGGAGCAGAACCTGCTCACCGACAAGTCGCGGCAGGACTGGATGCGGTGGAAGTCACGGCTCAACCCCAACGATGCGTGGCTGGACCACAGCGAAGACATCCGCATCAAGTTCACGACCGGCACGATCAACATGAATGCGGTGAACGCCGCCGGGGACATCGGATCGGTCACGACCACCAGCGGCATGGCGTGGAAGGTGCCCGGGCGGATCGGCGACTCGCCGATCGTGGGTGCCGGGCAGTACTGCGACAACACCGTCGGCGCGGCCGGCAGCACGGGTCGCGGTGAGGCGAACATCAAGACCTGTGGCGCGTTCCTCGTGGTGGAGTTCATGCGACAGGGGGCGCCGCCGCAGCAGGCGTGCCTCAAGGCACTGGAGCGCGTGGTGGCCATGACGGAAGCGCGCCTCCTGGGCCCCGGGGGGCGCCCGCGCTTCGACCTCGAGTTCTACGCCGTAACCAAGGCCGGCGACTTCGGCGGCGCGACGCTGTACTCCGGCGGCCGGTTCGCGGTGTGCGACGAGCGCGGGGCGCGGCTCGAAGCGGCGGCCTCGCTGTTCCGCCGCTAGTCGCGGCGTCGCTCGCTCCTGCACCCATTAGTTTATCGGCATGTCCGAACACGACGCCCCGACTCCATACGTTCCCGCCACCGTCGAATCGAAGTGGCAGCAGCGGTGGGCCGAACGCGGCACCAACACCGCGCACCTCGAGAACCCCACGCGCCCGTTCTACGCGCTGATGATGTTCCCCTACCCGAGCGCCGAAGGGCTGCACGTGGGGAACCTCTTCGCCTTCACCGGCAGCGACATCTCCGCGCGCTTCCATCGGCTCATGGGACACGACGTGTTCCAGCCCCTCGGCTTCGATGCCTTCGGCATCCACTCCGAGAATTACGCGCTCAAGATCGGGGCGCACCCCATGGAGCTCACGCCGAAGAACGTCGCCAACTTCACGCGACAGCTCGGGCGCGCCGGCTTCATGGTGGATTGGAACCAGAAGGTCGACACCTCGCGTCCCGATTACTACAAGTGGACGCAGTGGGTCTTCCTCCAGCTCCACAAGCAGGGGCTTGCGTACAAGAAGGCCGCCGCCGTGAACTGGTGCCCGTCGTGCAAGACCGTGCTCGCCAACGAGCAGGTGGAGGACGGCCAGTGTGAGCGCTGCGGGACCACCGTGGAGCAGCGCTTCCTCGAGCAGTGGTTCTTCAAGATCTCCGAGTATGCGCCGCGATTGCTGGCCAACCTCGACTGGCTCGACTGGTCGGCCATCACCAAGCAGGCGCAGCGCAACTGGATCGGCAAGTCGGAGGGCGCGCAGCTCACCTTCGCCTTGGCCGGTCACGACGAGCGCGTGACGGTGTTCACCACGCGCGCCGACACGATCTACGGCGCCACCTATCTCGTGCTCGCGCCCGAGCATCCCCTGGTGGCCACACTCACGCGCGATATGCAGCGTGACGCCGTGCGTGCGTACCAGGAGGCGACCAAGAAGCAGGACCTCATCTCCCGCAAGAGCACGAAGGACAAGACCGGGGTGTTCACCGGGGCGTACGCCGTCAACCCCGCCACGGGGCAGCAGATCCCCGTCTGGATCGCCGATTACGTGCTCATGGAGTACGGCACCGGCGCGATCATGGCCGTGCCCGGACACGACGAACGTGACTTCGAGTTCGCGCAGCGGTTCACCCTGCCGATCGTGCGCGTGGTCGCCGGCCCCGACGATCAGGCCGACACGCCGCTGGGTGACGCCGCCTACACCGACGATGACCATGGTCGTCTCGTGAACTCGGGGGCGTTCGACGGCCTCCCGGTGCAGGACGCCAGGCGCGCGGTCACCGCGTGGCTGGCCGAACAGGGGCACGCCACGCCGGTCACCAACTATCGCCTGCACGACTGGTGCATCTCGCGGCAGCGCTACTGGGGTCCGCCCATTCCGATCATCTACTGCGATGACTGCGGCGCGGTGCCCGTGCCGGAGGACCAGCTGCCCGTCGAGCTGCCGTTCATCGCCGACTTCAAGCCCGACGACAGCGGCATCTCGCCGCTGGCCCGGCACGAGGAGTGGTATCGCGTGCCGTGCCCCACGTGCGGCCGGCCGGCGCGTCGCGAAACCGACGTGAGCGACACCTTCCTCGACAGCGCCTGGTATTTCCTGCGGTATCCGAGCGCCACGCGCGACGATGTGCCGTTCGATCGTGAGCGCACGACGACGTGGCTGCCCGTGAACTCGTACATCGGCGGCAACGAGCACGCCGTCCTGCATCTGCTCTACTCGCGCTTCATCACGATGGTGATGAAGGACGGGGGGCACATCGACTTCGAGGAGCCGTTCACGCGCTTCCGCGCGCACGGCATGATCATCCGCGAAGGCGCGAAGATGTCCAAGTCCAAGGGCAACGTGATCAACCCCGACGTGTACATGGAGGAGTGGGGCGCCGATGCGTTCCGCATGTATCTCATGTTCCTCGGGCCCTACGAGGAAGGCGGCGATTTCCGCGATCAGGGGATCAGCGGTGTGCGTCGCTTCCTCGATCGCCTGTGGGCGTCGGTGCGCGATGCCTCCGGCGAGGGCACGCCCGACGTCGAGGTGCGGCGCAAGCTGCACCGCACCATCAAGAAGGTGGGCGAGGATACGGCGAACCTGGGCTACAACACGGCCATCGCGGCGATGATGGAGTACCTGAACGCGGTGCGTCGTGGCGAACGCACGCCGCACCGCGACGAGGTGCGGCCGCTCGTGCAACTCGCGGCGCCCTTTGCGCCGCACCTGGCCGAGGAGTGCTGGGAGGCCCTCGGGCACTCCACGAGTGTGTTCGACGGGGGCTGGCCGACCTACGATCCGGCGTTGCTCGTGGACGACGAGGTCGATCTGGTCGTGCAGGTGAACGGCAAGGTCCGGGGCAAGCTGCGGGTGCCGGCGGCGATTGGGCAGGCGGAGGCCCTGGCGCTCGCCCGCGCGGACGAGGCCGTCGCCAAGTTCGTGACGGGGGAACCGAAGAAGGTGGTGTTCGTGCCCAAGCGACTCCTCAACCTCGTCGTGTAGGCGGGTGGGGAACGCCGCCGCACCGGCGTCCCCGCCTGCTGCGGAAACCCTGCCGACAACGGGGGTGTCAGACCTCGCGAACACCTTACCGAGGCTCTGCCGATGCTCCTTCCCTTCTCTGCGCGCGCCTGCGCCGCGGCGGCCGTGGTCGCCGCCGGCGCACTCACCGTGACCCTGACCCGTCCCTGCCAGGCGCAGGAACCCGAGGAGCGCGACGTGCGCATCCTGCGTGGGCCCGGGGTCGTTACCGTCATGCGCGGTCCGGTGGTGAACCGCGCCGTCCTGGGCGTGGTGCTTGCCGCCAGCAGCCGCGCCGACAGCCTGGGGGTGCGCGTGGAATCGGTCGAGCCCAACAGTCCGGCCGAGACCGCGGGGCTCGTGGCTGGCGATCAAATCACCGAGATCAATGGCGTCAGTCTGCGGGTCTCATCGATTGACCTCGAGGATCCGGCGCTCGCGGGGCTCGCCCAGCGTCGGCTGCAGCGTACCATGGCCACCGTGAAGCCGGGCGACGACGTGCGTCTCCGGGTGCGTCAGGGCTCCGCCACGCGCGCGCTGACGGTCAAGGCCACGTCGGTGGCCCAGCTGGAGCGTGCCAACGCGCCCGGGGGCGAAGCGCCGCGGCGCGCGCGTGCGTCGGGTGAGCACACCGAGACGCGTCCGCGCAGTGGGCCGCGCGGCATGATCGGTGTGCGGATCGGCGGGACGGGGCATGCTCGCGATACCCTCGGGCTCTTCGTCAGCAGCGTCACCGGCGGCAGCGGAGCCGACAAGGCCGGCCTCGTCGAAGGGGAACGCATCGCGTTCGTGAACGGCGTGGATGTCCGGGTGCCGCGTGAGGATGTCGACGACGTGCCGGCCGCGTCGGCCCGCGTTGACCGCTTCGTGCGCACCGTGCAGCAGGTCGAGCCGGGGAAGACCGTCGCGCTGCGGGTATGGTCGGCCGGACGGCTACGCGACGTCACCGTGACCGTGGAGGCGATCAGCGATGCCCCGCGCACGGGCGAGCCGCAATGGTTCGAGTTCGAGCGCGATGGGGCGCGAGCACGCGTGCGCCTCAATGGCCGCCAGCTCGAGTTCGACGGCGACGCCATGCCGCGCGCCTTGGAGGAAATGGGGCGGCGTCTGCAGGAGCGCCTGCGCGAGGTGGAGATCGAAGTGCGCGACCTGCGGGGGCTTCCCGCCCGATCGGGCGTGGGGCGTTTCGCGCCCCGGGAGCGGCTCACCCGCACGGTGGTGCTCTGACGGACGAGACGGCTGGGCCCGGTGCGGCAACGCTGGAGACTGTGCTGACGTAGAATCAGCAGTCCATACACGCGCACCCCGTCCGAGGGCGGGGGGCCGCGCGCCCTTCTCCTGCCGTTCGCCCCGCGAATGTCCGCAATTGTCACGCTGAGGGCTTCGGTCCGGCAGCGCTCCCTCCCGCGTCGTCACGCCGTCGCCACCGTGGCGACGGTGCTCCTGCTCAGTTCGCTGGCGGCCTGCAAGGAGCCGGCGCGGCCGCAGCGGCCTGTTCCCACGGTCTCGGTGACGACGACCAAGGCCGCCCCCCTCCCCTACGTGGTCACGGCCAGCGGGCAGGTGGAGCCCAATCGCACGGTCGCGGTTCAGTCGCTGGTGTCGGGGCAGCTCACGCGTGTTGCCATCGCGGAGGGGGATGAGGTGCGCGAAGGGCAGGTGCTCTTCCAGATCGATCCGCGCCCCTTCCGCGCTGAGGTGGACCGGCTGGAGAGCACGGTGGCGCGGGACGACGCCACCCTGGCGCGCGCGCGCAGCGACTCCGTGCGGTTCGCCACCCTGGCCAAGGACGGGTACGTCACCAAGCAGCAGCTTGACCAGGCCTTTGCCGAAGCCTCGGCGCTGGCGGCCACCGTGGCGGCCGGTCGCGCGTCGCTCGAGCGGGCACGCCTCGACCTCGAGAACACGACGGTGCGCGCCCCCATCTCCGGGCGTACGGGCCAGTTGCTGTTCAAGGGCGGCTCGCTCGTGCGAGCCTCCGCCGATCAGCTCGTCACCATCAACGAACTGCGGCCGGTCCTCGTGCGCTTCCCGGTTCCCGAGCGCGACTTCGAGGAGCTGCGCCGCCGGGCGGGGCTCGACCGGGCCCTCGCCGTGCGCGTCCTTCCGGGCGGCGCTGACAGCACGCGCAGCATCACGGGGCAGCTCACGTTCATCGATAATCAGGTGGACCGGTCCACAGGCTCGGTGTTGCTGAAAGCCAGCGTGCCGAATGCCGATCGCAGCCTCTGGCCCGGGCAGTTCGTGACGGTCCAGCTGCAGCTCAGTGTGGACGAGAACGCCATTACCCTGCCGTCGGAGGCGGTGGTTACCTCCGGCACGAGCACCTTCGTGTATCTGCTCGAGGAGGGCAAGGCCAAGCGCCAGACCGTCAAGGTGGGACGCGCCGCCGGTGCGCTGGTCAAAATCGACAGCGGGCTCACGGGTGGCGAAACGGTCATCACGGAGGGACAGGCCCGGCTCCGCGACGGGGCGCCGGTTCAGCTGCGCAAGCCGGCCGGCGCGGCGGGCGCGGGCGGCGGCCGCGCTCGCAACGGCTCGGCCCGCAGTCAGGGCGCGAACGGACAGGCGCCCGGTGGTTCGGGAGGCCAGGGAGGACCCACACGATGAGTCAGCAGCACCCGGTGAACGACGTGCCGCCTGAAGTCACGGGCAACGCCAATCTCAGCGAGATCTGGATCCGCCGTCCCATCATGACCACGCTGGTCATGACGGCGATCCTGATTTTCGGAGCGGTGGCATATCAACGGCTGGCCGTGAGCGACCTGCCCACCATCGACTACCCTACCATCACGGTGTCGGCGGGACTGCCGGGCGCCAGTCCCGAGGTGATGGCCACCTCGGTGGCCACGCCGCTCGAACAGCAGTTCGCGACCATCTCCGGCATCGACAACATCACGTCGTCGAGCTCGCAGGGGAACACCAACGTCACGATCCAGTTCAACCTCGATCGGGACATCGACAAGGCGGCGGCCGATGTGCAGTCGGCCATCTCCAAGACGCTGCGCCAGCTGCCGCAGGGGATCAATCCGCCATCGTACAACAAGGCCAACGCGGCCGACGCCCCCATCATGATGTTCTCGCTCACCTCCGACGTCATGTCACGCGCGGAGCTGAACGAGTACGCCGAAACGTTCATCGGGCAGAAGCTCAGCACCGTCACCGGCGTCGCGCAGGTGCAGATCTACGGCTCGGCCAAGTATGCCGTGCGCGTGCAACTCGATCCCGGCGCCCTTGCGCAGCGCGGCATCGGCATTGACGAAGTGCAGCAGGCCATCAACCAGGGGAACTCGAATTCCCCGGCCGGCGTGCTCATGGGGCCCAACCAGTCGTTCACGCTGCAGGCCACCGGACAGCTGAAGAACGCGGCCGAGTTCCGCCAACTGGTCGTGGCGAATCGCAACGGCCTGCCCGTGCGTCTCGGCGATCTGGGTACCGTGTACGACGGCCTGCAGAATCTGCGCGGCTTCAGCGAGATCAATGGCGTGAGCAACATCTCGCTGGCCATCATCCGGCAGCCCGGCGTGAACACCGTGGCCACCGCCAAGGCCGTGGAGCACGAAATGGCGCAGCTCATCGAGCAGCTGCCCCCCGGCGTGCGCGCCTTCACGGTGTTCAATCGCGCCGAGGCCATCGAAGAAGCGGTGTGGGACGTGCAGTTCACGCTGGCCCTCACCGTGGCGCTCGTCGTCATGGTGATCTTCCTGTTCCTGCGGAACGCCCGGGCCACGATCATTCCGTCGCTGGCGCTGCCCTTCTCGATCATCGGCACCTGCATCGTGATGTGGGCGCTGGACTACAGCCTCAACAACCTCACGCTCATGGCGCTCACGCTCGCCGTGGGCTTTGTTGTGGACGACGCCATCGTGATGCTCGAGAACATCGTGCGGCACATGGAGATGGGAAAGTCGCCCATGCGGGCGGCGCTCGACGGCAGCAAGGAGATCAGCTTCACCATTCTCTCCATGACGCTGTCGCTGGTGGCCGTGTTCATTCCGCTGCTGTTCATGCCCGGCATCGTGGGGCGGCTGTTCCGCGAGTTCGCGGTCACCATTGGCGTGTCCATTCTCGTGTCCGGCTTCGTGTCGCTCACGCTCACGCCCATGCTCGCCGCCAAGTTCCTCAAGGGCGGGGAAGGGCATGAGGAGCCCACGGGGGTCTGGCGGTCGGTGGAGCGGCTGTATCAGGGCGGCGAACGCGCCTACGTGAATTCGCTGCACTGGGTCATGCGGCACCGCGGGCTTACCATGCTCTTCAGCGCCTTCACCCTGGCCGCCACGGTGGGGCTGTTCGTCTACATTCCCAAGGGCTTCCTCCCCTCCGAGGATACCGGTCGCGTGCAGGGCTCCGTGGAAGGGCCCGAGGGCATCGGCTACGAGGCGCTGGCGGCGAAGGGGCGTGAAGTCGGCAAGATCATCGAGCAGAGCCCGTATGTGGAGCGCGTGAGCGTGTCGATCGGCGGCGGCCCGGGGGGCGGCAGCAACAGCGCCCGCCTCATGCTCACGCTCAAGCCGCGCGATACGCGTCCCCACGTGGACCAGGTCATGCGGGAAATCACGCGGGCCACGGCCAACGTGCCCGGCGTGCAGGTGTTCCTCCGCAATCCGCCGCCCATCAACATCGGCGGCCGCCGGGGCAACAGCGCGTATCAGGTGTCGCTGCAGGGGGCCGACATTGCGGAGCTGTACACCAGCGCGCGGGCGCTCGAGCAACGCATGCGCGAGTTGCCGGAGCTCGAGAACATCTCGAGCGACCTGCAGGTGGGCAACCCGCAGGTCGGCATCGTGATCGATCGCGAACGGGCCTCCGCCCTCGGCGTGACCGCCAGCCAGATCGAGAACGCGCTGTACAATGCCTATGGGTCGCGGCAGGTCAGCACGATCTACACGCAGACCAACCAGTACCAGGTCATCCTCGAGCTGAAGGAAGAGTACCAGAAGGACCCGGCGGCGCTCAGTCAGTTGTTCATTCGCTCCAACACGGGCAGCCTGGTGGCCCTCGGCTCGGTGGCCACCTTCAGCAAGGGCGTGGGGCCGGTGTCCGTGCAGCACAACGGGCAGCAGCCAGCCGTGTCCATTTCGTTCAACACGCGCCCCGGCGTGGCGCTCGGGACGGCGGTGGACGCCGTGCAACGTGAGGCAGCGGCCGTGTTGCCCGTGGGTGTCACGAGTGCGCTCAGTGGCGACACCCAGGCGTTCGCGCAGGCGCAGAGCGGGCTCCTGGCGCTGCTGGTCGTGGCGATCTTCGTGATCTACGTGGTGCTCGGCATTCTCTACGAAAGCTACATCCACCCCATCACGATTCTCTCCGGGTTGCCCTTCGCCGCCGTGGGGGCGCTCGCCACCCTGCTGATCTTCGGCAAGGATCTCAGTGTGTACGCGTACGTGGGCGTCATCATGCTCATCGGTCTCGTGAAGAAGAACGCGATCATGATGATCGACTTCGCCATCGAAGCCGAACGGAACGACGGCATGACCCCGCGCGACGCCATCCTGGAGGCGGCGCGAGTCCGCTTCCGCCCCATCATGATGACCACGATGGCCGCACTCATGGGCACGTTGCCCATCGCGGTGGGGTTCGGCGCCGGCGCCGAATCACGGCAGCCCCTTGGTCTCGCGGTCGTTGGGGGGCTCGCCTTCTCGCAGCTGGTGACTCTGTATGTCACGCCGGTGGTGTACACCCTGCTCGACCAGATGGTGCGGCGACGCCGGTCGAAGCAGGGCACCGTGGCTCCGGCGGCAGGCCTCGAGCCCATGCCGGTGGGCGGTGACTGACGCGCCGGCGGACCACCCGGCGCGTCAGAACTCGATCTGGGTACCGAGCTCCACCACCCGATTGGGTGGGATGCAGAAGAATTCGGTCGCGGATCGCGCGTTCCGCGCCATGAGGGCAAAGACGAACTTGCGCCACCGGGAGAGCACGATCTTGTCACCGGCCCTCGTGGCCACCGGGATGAGGCGTTCGCGCCCGAGGAAGTAGCTCGTCTCCATCGGTTTGCAGCGAATGCCCATCTGGTCCACGACCTCGAGGACCTGCGGCACGTTGGGAGTCTGCATGAAGCCGTAGGCGGCCACCACGCGCCAGAAGCCGTGGCCAAGCGCCGTCACGCGCACACGTTCCGCCGCGCTGGTTTCCGGTACGTCTGCCGTCTTGACCGACACGAGCAGCACGCGCTCGTGCAGGACCTTGTTGTGCTTGAGGTGGTGCAGCAGCACGGGCGGGACGCCGTCGTCGCTCCCGGTCATGAACACCGCAGTGCCGGCAACGCGGTGCACCTTCGACTTCTCCACCCCGTCGAGAAAGAGATCGATGGGCATGGTGCCATCGGTGAGGCGCTGCATGAGCAGCAACCGGCCGCGCTTCCAGGTGAGCATGAGCATGAACAGCACGAGGCCCAGCGCCATCGGGACCCAGCCGCCGTGCATCAGCTTCACCACGTTGGCGCTGAAGAACGCGAGATCCACGGTGATGAAGAGCGCCGCCACCAGCAACGCCTGCCAGGGTTCCCAACGAAAGCGGATGCGCGCAACGATGTAGAACAGCACGCTCGTGATGAGCATCGTGCCGGTCACGGCGATGCCGTACGCCGCGCCCAGATTGGAGGTGTTGCGGAACGTCAGCACGACGATCAGGCAGCCGACGGCGATGAACCAGTTCACCTCGGGGATGTAGATCTGCCCTTCTTCCTGCGTGGACGTGTGCCGGATCTCGAGCCGTGGGATGAAGCCGAGGGCGATCCCCTGGCGCGTGGTGGAGAACGCACCGGAGATCATGGCCTGTGAGGCCACGATGGCCGCGAGGGTGGCAATGATGAGCAGCGGCACGAGAAACCACTTGGGCGCCAGCAGGAAGAACGGATTCTCGGCGGCCGCGGGGTTCTCGAGCAGCAGTGCGCCCTGGCCGAAGTAGTTGAGCAACAGTGCCGGGAAGACCAGGACCACCCAGGCCAGCCGGATCGGCTTGCGCCCGAAGTGCCCCATGTCGGCGTACAGCGCTTCGCCGCCGGTGATGACGAGGACCACCGAGCCCAGCACGAAAAAGGACAAGGACCCGTTGGCCTGCACGAACTGCACGGCGTACCGTGGGTTCACGGCGGCGAGAATGGACGGCTGCTGCGCGATCTCCACCGCCCCGAGCGTGGCAATCGTGACGAACCACACCAGCGTGATGGGACCGAAGGCCTTGCCCACGAGGTCGGTGCCGAACCGCTGCACGAAGAAGAGCGTGGCGAGGATCACCACGGTGATGGGGACGATGTACTGCGCCAGCGAGGGGACGGCGAACTCGAGCCCTTCCATGGCCCCCAGCACGCTCATGGCGGGCGTGATGATGCCGTCGCCGTACAGGAGGGCCGTGCCGAACAGGGCGAGCGCCACGAAGATCCCGCCCTTGGTGAACCCCTGCGGGGTACCGCGCGGGAAGATCAGCGCGAGCAGGGCGAACTGACCACCTTCGCCGCGATTGTCGGCGCGGAGCACGAAGCTCACATACTTGACGCTGATGACCAGCGTGAGCGCCCAGACGATGAGTGACAGGACGCCGAAGACGTTGTCACGGGTGGGCTGCAGGCCGTACAGGTGGCCGAAGATTTCCTTGACGGAATACAGCGGGCTGGTGCCGATGTCGCCGTACACCACGCCGAGCGCGGTGAGGGTGAGAATGGCGAGGCGCTTGCCGGTGGGATTGGTGTCCCGGTGGTGCGCACCGTGGGACTGCACCGGAAACATGCCGGTGTTGGAGCGCACTTCCTCTCCCGGCTGTGCCTCGAAGGCATTCGAGGCGCCGGACTGGGTGGCCGGTGAGCGCGGGTGGCGCAGGGAGCCGTCTGCGGTGGACGGCGGCTCCGTCGTGCCGTCGGCTGATCGTTCGGGAACGGCCTCGGCGTGGTCCGCCGAGGCCGCAGGATGCTGTTCGTTGGGCATGGAGTTGATGCGGGAATCCGAAATGTATACAGCCGGGTACGCGCGGTATACGGACTGCCTGGTCCGTCGTGCCGGGGCCCCGAGCAGGCGGCGCCTTCCGCGCCGCACGCCCCGGATCCCCTCCGCCCCTGCTACATCTCCCGGCCGATCAGCGCGCTCAACTGCGCACGGGCGATCCGACCGTCGAAGCGCGCCTGAATGAGCGCCTGCCGCGCCTGGTTGAGCTGCGTCTGCGAGGTGAGCAGATCGAGCAGGGTACTGGCACCCAGGGCATAGCGCTGCTGCTGCACACGCAGATCCTCCTCGGCCGCGGCGATGGCGGCCACCTGCACCCCCGCGCGCGCTTCGGCGTTGTCGAGGGCGCGCAGCTGCTGGGTCAGCGTCTGGCGCGCGCCCAGGCGCGCATCCCGCAGTTGTGCTTCCGCGTTGCGCAGGGCGACATCGGTCTGCACCGATTGCTGCTCGCGGACGAGGCCGTTGAACAGGGGGTAGCTGAAGTTGAAGTTCAGCTGCTGCCGGTTGGGATTGCCGCCCGAGAACAGCCAGAGGTCGCTGCTGGAGAAGGTGCGGCTGGTCTGCGTGTACGCGTAGTTGTACGACATGGTCAGCGACGGCAGGTAGGCCGAGCGCTGCGACTTGCGGCTGGCCCGGGCCGCCATGAGGTTCGCCTCGGCTTGCATGACCGTCGGGCTGCGCGCGATGAGCTGCTCGAGCTCCTGCTCCGACGGCAGCGGCTCCGTGGCATCCACCGTGTCGTCGAGTGCGGGAGTCACCAGCACCGGCGAGCCGATCACCCGCGTGAGCGCGGCATTGGCCACACGCCGGTCATTCTCGGCGGTCAGCACGGCCAGTCGGGCGTTGCCCAGCTGAATGGCGGAGCGGAGGGAGTCGGACTTGGTCGCCACACCGGCCACGAAGCGCGCCGTGGAGGCCTTGAGCTGCTGCTCGGCTTCCGTCAGCAAGGCGCGCGCGGCCGCTTCCGATTCGCGCGCGGCAAGTGCCGCATAGAACTGCTGCTTGGTCTGCAGCGAGGCGTCGAACCGGGCCTGCACGATCGCCGCGTCGGCCGCATCGGCCACGGCGCGGCTGCGGGAGAGCTCGTGCCACCGCTGGTTGCCGTCGAACAGCTGCAGCGAGGCAGCGAGTCCGTTGTTGTAGTTCCACGGATCGCCGCGCAGCGGCACCAGCGCGCCCTGGAAGAACTGCACACCCTGGGTGCGGGCGCTGCCGGCGTTGAGGGTGAGCGCCGGGATGTAGGCCGCGAGCGCACTGCGGTTGGCGGCGGCGGCGTTTCGCTCCAGCCCGCGCGCGGCCACGGCCGCGGGGGCATTGCGCTGCGCCTGTTCCACGGCCTCCCGCAAACGAATTGGACGTGCCGCCTCGTCGCCGCGCCCGCCATCGCGTTGGGGCGCGCGCGCCGGCGCCCCGGCAGACTGGGCCTTGGACGACAACGGGGCGGCCAGCAGGACCGCCCCCATGGTCAGCACCATCCGGCGCCAGCGATCGGTAGCCCGCGGTGTCACGGAATGAGTCACTTGGATGCGCCGCGTGCGCGTTCTGCGCTATCGGCAAGACGCTGGTTACGCTCGATGAGGCGCCGGAAGGACTCCTTTTGCCCCTCATCGAGAACGATCATCATGCGAACGCGGGCGCTGTCGCGCACCGAGTCGAGGGCTGGGCGGACGGCGGCCATGATTTCGCGGGAACGCGCCCGACGCCACTCCCACGCCGAGTCCAGGACGACCTTCTGTTCGGCGGTCAGCCGGAGTTCACGGGCAAGTTCTTCCCGCATCGACTTCTCGTCGTTGAGCATGACCACCGGCTTGCTCACGGCCCGCTCGGCGGCGAAGCCCACGGCACCTCCGGTGAGGAAGGCGCCGAGCAGGAACATCATCGCGAGCGACTTGGGGCGGGGAGACGTGGACACGGGTAGCCGGCTCAGTAGTCGAGCGGGTTCAGATAGCGCTCGGGGGCGTCCTTGGGCAGGTGCCGACGGCCCCCGGTGAGCGTGCTCCCGTCGATAGGGAGCGGCATGGCGGTTTCAACGGCGGCACGTGCCGCCAGCTCGCGAGCGCGGGCGCTGGCCGCCTGTCCGCGCACGAAGGCTGCGCCGGCGGCGAGCAGCGCAATCGTGGCGGCCACGGAAGCCACGGCCCGCATGTCGGCGCCGCGCAGCTCGGCGAAGCCGCTCCACCACGAGGGGCGCAGTTCCCGCACCACGCCACTCGTCGCGGTGGCCAGCCGCTGCATGATCGACTGTTCGAGTCCCGCCCAATACGCGTCGGCAGCGGGCGCCTCGTAATGGGCCCGCAACACCGCGGTCACCTGGGGATCCGCACCCGGGCTCTGCCCGTTGTCGTTCCGCGTGACAGTCATGTTTCACTCCGAAGATTGCTCAGTTGGCGCCGCAGGTGCGCCCGAGCATGATGCAGGTCCGACCGGGCCGTGCCCTCGGGAATTCCGAGAAGTGCCCCGATCTCCGCGTGCTTGTATCCCTCGACGTCGTGCAGCACGATCACCGCCCGCTGCCGCTCACCCAGGGTGTCCAACGCGCTGGTGAGGCGCGCTCGCAACTCATCGGACTCTGCCGGGTCCCGATGCGGACTCGACAGGGTTTCCGGCAACTCGTCGGCATCGCGCACCTTGCGACGCCGCGCGATGTCCAAGGCCGCATTCGCGACAATGCGGTGCAACCAGGCCCCGAACGCCTGCTCCGGCCGAAAACGCTCGAGGGCACGGAAGGCATGCAGGAAACCCTCCTGCACCGCATCCTCGGCGTCGTCGTGTGACAGGACGATTGCCCGCGCCACGGCGTAAGCGCGACGCTGATGACGGCGCACGAGTCCGGCAAAGGCTGCACTGTCTCCAGCCTGCGCGGCCAACACCAGCTCGCGCTCCGCCACCGCCTCGGCCGAGAGCGGTCGCTCAGGGCCCATGCAACGGGTCCCCGTTGCGGGAACCAGAATTGGCGTGGGAAGCGGGATGGCGGTCACGTGATCGGGTTGGGACACCCGAATTACGCATCGCTGGAAATCGCCGTTGAAGCGGAGTGGGGCTGGGGGACGCCCGCGAGTCCCAGCGCGGCGGCATTGTCCTGCATGGCCGCCAGGACCAGCCCGATATGCTCGTCGAGCGGGACCCCCAGCGCGTCCGCCCCCTGCACGATATCGTCCCGGTTGACGCCCCGGGCGAACGCCTTGTCCTTCGTCTTTTTCCGCACCCCGGCGACGTCGACGTCGCGCACCGCCCGGGACGGCTTCACGAGGGCACAGGCCGTGATGAGCCCGGTCAGTTCGTCCACCGCAAACAGGGCCTTGGCCATGGGGGTGGTCCGCGGTACCCCGGTATAGTGTGCATGCCCCAGGACCGCCTCGAGGATCTCCTCAGGCCAGCCCAGACCGCGAAGGTGTCGCACTCCCTCCGCCGGATGCTCGGCGTCGGGTGCCTGCGCGTCGTTGGGGAAACGCTCGTAGTCGAAGTCGTGGATGAGCCCTGCCACGCCCCACGCCTCCTCGTCCTGCCCGAGCCGTCGGGCGTACGCGCGCATGGCGGTTTCCACCGCCAGCATGTGCTTGCGGAGGGACTCGGACTGGGTCCACTCGCAGACGAGGGCAAAGGCTTCCGCACGGGGGGGCATGGGGGGATTCTGGCGACTGTCCGCGCATCCCGGTAGGGGCGAACGACGTGGGAACGACGCGGGAACGACGTGGGAACGACGTGGGAACGACGTGGGGGACCACGCGCGATCGACTACGCGCTGGAAGGAACGCGTTGGCACTTACGCGTTGGCACTTACGCGTTGGCACTTACGCGTTGGCACTTACGCGTTGGCAGCTACGCGTTGGCAGCTACGCGTTGGCAGCTACGCGTTGGCAGGAACGCATAGGGACGCGGGCAACCACGCGCGCACCGACGCCGGGCCACTACGCGGGCGACGGCGCTGCGCTGGTCGCCACGACGCCGGGCCACTACGCGGGCGACGGCGCTGCGCTGGTCGCCACGACGCCGGGCCACCACGCGGGCGACGGCGCTGCGCTGGTCGCCACGTCTTCCGGCCGCCGTTTCGCCACGGCGACTGGGTTACCGGCCCGCCGCGTTCAAATGCACCGACGCGCGAACGATTGATGACACAGATCGCCCGTGGTTGTGGCATGCTGGCACATGCCCAAACGCTCCTTCCATCGCTCGCGTTCGGCGGCGCGAGCCCTGTCCCTTGCCGTGCACACGGCCGCCGACGAGCTGGTGGCACGTCGCTCGCCCGGTCTGCGCCACCAGCTGCTACGCGCCGCGGTGTCGGTACCGGCGAACATTGCCGAGGCAGAACAACAGACCAGCGACGCACAGGCGCTCAACTTCCTGCGCGTGGCGCTCGGCTCTGCCGACGAGGTAGGGGCGCATCTTGAAACGGCGGCAGATGCGGGGGCACTGTCAGCCCGCAGATACACCGCGTGTCAGGGTACGCGACAAGTCGTGAAGACCATGCTGCAGCGCTTGATTCAGCGACTTGAACAAGAGAGGCACCCCCGGCCCTAGTCCGCTGATGCCCCTCCGCCTGTCCCGCGACCTGCGTCGCGTGGTTGCCCGCGTGGTTGCCCGCGTGGTGGCCCGCGTGGTTGCCCGCGTAGTGGCCCGGCGTCGTGGCGACCAGCGCAGCGCCGTCGCCCGCGTGGTGGCCCGGCGTCGGTGCGACCAGCGCAGCGCCGTCGCCCGCGTAGTGGCCCGGCGTCGGTGCGACCAGCGCAGCGCCGTCGCCCGCGTAGTGGCCCGGCGTCGGTGCGCGCGTGGTTGCCCGCGTCCCTATGCGTTCCTGCCAACGCGTAGCTGCCAACGCGTAAGTGCCAACGCGTTTCTTCCAGCGCGTAGTCGATCGCGCGTTGTTCCCCCGCGTCGTTCCCCCGCGCGCGCGTCACGGCAGGCGCCGCACCGTTCCCGTTGCGCGTGCGAGAGACACGCGGGCACCATGGTAGAGCGCCAGCGCATCGTTGCGGAGTGTACGGGCCTGATTGAGCGAAAGCAGCGCACTGATGACATCGCCGTTGCCGGCCACGCCCGCGCGGAACCGTTCCTGCGCCTGCGCCACTTCCTGCTCGGCAAGACCGAGGCGCTCCCGCGCAGCCTCCACCTGCTCGGCCGCGGCCGTGAGCTCGAGCAGCGCAGAACGCACTTCCAGCTCGCCCTGCGCCCGCACCTCCTTGAGGCGCACCTCGGTCTCCCGCGCTACCGCGAGCTGTTCCTCGAGTCGCGATTCGCGGCGGTACCCGTCGAAGAGTCCCACCGAGAGCTGCACGCCCCACAGGTACGTGGGTAACAGGCGTTCGGCGTTGCGACCGATTACCCCCTGCTCGACCAGCGCCGACAGCTGCGGGGTCCGCTCCCAGCGAATGGCTTTGGCCGCCTGCTGCTGGGCAAACTCCTGGGCACGCAGCGCCTGCACGTCGGGGCGCGCATTCAGGGCGGCGGAGAGGGCCTCCCGCTCGCCGGGGCGCGTGGCGTCCATCGGCAGGGCGCCCAGTGAATCCGCCAGCTCAATCGCGGCATCGAGCGGCATGCCGGTGAGGCGTTTCAGCTCCAGGAGGGTACGATCGCGATCGGTGCGGGCCGCAATGATCTGCGCGCGGACCGCTGCCAGCTGCGACTCTGCCCGCGTGACGTCGAGGGCAATGCCCACGCCCGCCTGGAGCTGATCCCGGGCCATGCGTGCCAGCTCTGCGGCGAGCGTACTGTCGGCGCGACGCGCGCCCAGTTGCGCCTCCGCCCGGGCAGCCCGCACGTACGCCGTCGCCGCCGATGCCGCGGCGCCCTCGGCCTGCGCTTCGACCTCCAGTGAGGCCGCGGTCGCCGTCGCCTGCGCCGCACGCCACCCCTGATACCGACCGAGATCGAGCAACGGGGTCTGCACGCGATACCGCAGGTCGAGCGTGGGAATGGGCCCGAGCAACTCCCCATCGGGGCGCAGCAATGGGCGGCCGGTAACGGGATTGCTGAAGGAAAAGCCGAAGGTTGCGGAGTTGAGAGTGCGCTCCGCTTGCTGCACCCCCGCCGACAGGTCGGGCAGCAGGGCGCTGCGGCGCTGGGTCACCCGGGCCTCGGCCTGCGCCGCTCGGGCGCGCGCCACGTCGACCGCGCCGAACTGCCGCGCCGCCAGGCGCGCCGCGTCGCCAAGGGAAAGCCGCTGGGCCAGGAGCGGCTGCCCCAGGGGGACGACCAGCACAGCGAGGGCCAGCACGAGCGACGAGCCGTTCGCGCGAGCGGCAGCGCCCGAGGCGCAGGGACGTGTCATGAGGGGCGCGGTCTCAGCGACACGGCGACTCCTTGATGGCGAAGCCGAGGTGGGCGTGTGGATCGGGGCACCGGCAGAAACACCACGGGCCCGACCGTGCGGTCGGACCCGTGATGAGCGTTCCAGGCTTGAGAATCAGGTGCGCACCGGCGCTTCCACGGCGATCGCCGCCTTCTTCTCGGCGCCATGCCCCTCGAACTGCTTGTTCGTCCAGAGCACGACGCCATAGAGAATCGCGCCGAGGAAGATCATCCCGCCGATGAGACCGGCAAATGCCGCGCCCATGTCGGGGTTCGTGTCGTGCTTGTGTCCTGCCATAGGTCATCCCAGGGGAGTGGGTGGGAGAACGGTGCGGGAGGCGAGGAGCCTCCCGCACTGCCGTCTGTGGTTCCTGCCGTCTGCCGTCTGCGAGTCGCTGGCGGGCGACGGAGCGTCAGCCCGCGTCGGCCACCCGCACCGACACCATGTGATCATTCTGCGCGATGGACGGCAGGATCTCCAGCCCCTGCGTCACCTGACCGAATACCGTATGCACGCCATTGAGGTGACGCGTGTTCGGCTCGCTCAGCACGATGAAGAACTGGCTGCCGCCGGTGTCCTTGCCGGCATGGGCCATGGAGAGGGCACCCGCCTTGTGCTTGTGCGGATTGCCCGCCGTTTCGCACTTGATGCGCCAGCCGGGGCCGCCCGTACCGACCGGACCCTTGCCGTCCTTCGTGTGCGGGCAGCCGCCCTGCACCACAAAATCGGCAATGA
>Ga0315899_10001018_pt1 | contig 32621 bp, 32 predicted proteins | sample LakEriMetagenome_2_FD_203518 | JGI IMG/M metagenome (GOLD analysis project Ga0315899, IMG submission 203518) | Freshwater fungal communities from buoy surface, Lake Erie, Ohio, United States - Buoy 4 MA112 | ecosystem: Environmental > Aquatic > Freshwater > Lake | place: USA: Lake Erie, Ohio...
ACTGGGACCAGATGGGCAGGACGTGTTTTTTCACGCCTCTGCCCTGACAGAATCAGGCATTGAACCGCCAGATACCGGTGACAAGCTGGTCTGCGAAATGGGTTCTGACCGGCAGGGCCGGCGCCTGATCACGCGGATCATGCAGCTGAAGAAGGGCGAAGGCGGTGGCGAAGCGCGCCCGCCGCGCCGTGAATTCGGCGGCGGTGGTGGCTTTGGGGATCGTCCCCCGCGCCGCGATTTCGGGGATCGTCCCCCGCGCCGTGATTTCGGTGGCGGCGGCGGCTTCGGTGGTGGTGGCGGTGGCTTTGGTGATCGTCCCCCGCGCCGCGATTTCGGGGATCGTCCCCCGCGTCGTGATTTCGGCGGTGGCGGCGGCGGTTTCGGTGGTGGTGGCGGTGGCTTTGGTGATCGTCCCCCGCGTCGTGATTTCGGGGATCGTCCCCCGCCGCGGCGCGAATTCAGCCGCGATGAAGGCGGCCCCACCTATGACATCGCCGGCACGGTCAAGTGGTTTGACCAGGTGCGCGGCTTTGGCTTCGTGACGCCGGAAGATGGCGGCCAGGATGTCTTCCTGCATTCTTCGGTGCTGCAACGCGCTGGTAAGCAGGATGTGCAGCAGGGCGAAAAGGTAGCGCTTGAAGTGCGTGATGGTCAGCGCGGCCGCCAGGCCGTGAATATGAAGGACTGAACCACGCCTCTGTGCAGCTTTCGGGCGGCGCTGATGATGTGGTGGGAAAAGCGAGGGGGCATGCCTCCTCGCTTTTTTCGTGGCGTAAGGCCGCCCGTGCTGTTTCTATTTTTGATTGAGAAAACCTAAAACCAGAACGGCATTTTTACCGAATTTAAATAAAAAATGTGGTTTTTCAATAGTTTATTTAACTGCTTTTTCATTTCCCTCTGAGAAATTGACGTGGTCCCGAAAACCGGGCGCAGCGAAGGGAAAATCCCATGAATCTGAATTCCGTTAATACCAACATTGGGGCGATGACTGCCCTTCAGTCCTTGAACAGGACCAATGATGCGCTTGCCGCAGTGCAGAAGCGTGTTTCGACCGGTTTCCGGGTTGCCGATGCCAAGGATGATGGCGGCGCCTTTGCTGTCGCGCAATCCGTGCGTGGTGACGTTGCCGGCTTGACTGCAGCCAATGAGCAGTTGGGCGGTCTAAAGGGTATTGTTGATGTCACACTCACGAGCCTGGGTCAGGTTTCCAAAACTATGGTGGAGGTGCGGACGGTTTTGACGCGCCTTGCCGATGGCACGATCAATGGTGCGCAGCGCGATCAGTACGAACAACAATATGATCAGTTGAGAACACAGATCGAGCGCTTCATCGATGATGCAACCTATAATGATCGCACCCTGCTTTCGACAGATGTTGTTGCGGGTGGCGGCGATATCGTTACCATTCGCAATGAGCAAGGCACTACGCTTACCCTCGCTGCCTTTGACGGCGCGATTGATTTTGTTGTGGATGCCGCGCCGGCTGACGCGACGGCTGCGCAGACGGCCATTGCTGGAAACTGGACCGATATCAGCAAAGCGATCAATGACGCGCTCAATCGCTTGGGTGCTGATTCGCGTTATGTTGATTCCCAGATCGGTTATAATCGCGACAAGCTTGATGCCATTGAAGGCGGGCTTGGCGCCTTGATTGATGCCGATATTGCGAAGGAAGCAGCGCGTCTTCAGGCGCTGCAGATCCGCCAGCAGCTTGGCACGCAAACGCTTTCAATCACCAACCAGGCACCACAGGCGCTGATTTCCCTGTTTGGTCGCTGAAGCAGGTGGATTGCTTATGTGATCCGCCGATTTGGATCGCAGCTAGGCCTTTTGACACCGCGGCGTGATTGCTGCGGTGTTTTGTTTTAGTGCAAATCCGCATCACATTCGTTCATCGCGACCTGCACTAAATCGTAGTTGCATCTCAGTTCTAGTTTGAGGCGATACGTTATTAATAAATTTCTGCAAAAATTTTGGCAGGAAAATCTAAAATAGCTGGGTAATTTACTGAAAATTATATTTTTAATGTCAATCTGTACTAAACCTAAAATAGGTTTGCGATAAAGGAAAAATTCCGATGAGCATCACCTCAGTCATTACAAATGTCAGTGCCATGACGGCACTGCAGTCTCTCAACCGCACCAATGATGCCTTGGCTGAGGTACAGAAACGTATCTCCACCGGCTATCGCGTCGCAGATGCCAAGGATGATGGGGGCGCCTTTGCGGTTGCCCAAACGGTTCGGAGCGACACAGCCTCCCTCGGCGCAGTCAATGAGCAATTGGGTGGGCTTCGCGGCCTGGTGGATATTTCGCTCACAGCACTCGAACAGGTTTCAAAAACCATGATCGAGGTGCGCAGTGTGCTCACGCGCCTTTCCGATGGCACCATCACCGGGGAAGCGCGCGATCAGTACAATCAGCAATACGCGCAGCTTCGCGATCAGATAACGAATTTCCTGGAAGATGCGGATTACTTTGGACGCAACTTGCTGACCGGTACATCACCCACAGATGATGTCGTCACGTTAAGAAGCGAATCAACAGATACGGCAGACCTCTATACGCTGCCCGCGCTCGGTCCAAATACGAATTTCCTGGTCATGGCTGGGCCCTTCGCGACAGATGCCGATGCACGGGCAGCGCTGGACCCGGCATCGGGTGACTTTACCGCCATCAATGGCGTCATCAATGATGCGATGAACCGCCTTGGGTCAGATGCGCGCTATATTGATGCGCAGATCAACTACAATGGCAACAAGCTTGATGCCATGGAAGCAGGGCTCGGCAATTTGATTGACGCGAATCTTGCCAAGGAATCGGCGCGTCTCCAGGCGCTGCAGATCCGCCAGCAGCTTGGCAGCCAAACGCTGTCCATCGCCAATCAGGCGCCGCAATTCCTGCTATCGCTCTTCGGCGGCCGGTGATCGCCACGCGGCTAAACCTGGGCGCTTTAACCGAAGCGCCTGGGCCTGATTCCGGCGTGAAACCAAGTGATCATCGAATAAATGTCATAGACCGGCAGGCTAAGCGCATCACGCAGCGCCGCCGCATAGGGCGGCATATTGGTGCATTCCAGCACAATGGCGCCAACATCCGGATGCCGCGACACCAATTCGCGCCCCGCATCCAGGATATCCTGCGTCGCCAGATCAATATCCATATCCTGATTATCTGCGCGGATCAGCACGCGGAAAAACTCCCGCCCGCCTTCCGTGCCGACACAGGGGATATCGCGCGGCACACCGGCAGCATCCAGATGCGCCGGCGTCAGCGATTGCTTGCTGACGGTAATCACACCAACCCGTTTGCCGAGCGGTAGTGTCGCCTGCACCCAGGGCACTTGCATCAGCGAAGAAGTGGCCACGGGCACCTGCACCGCTTCTGCCAATTCGCGCTGGAACAGGGATAGGAAGCCGCAATTGGTGGTGATGGCCTCGGCCCCCAGATGAACCAGTTCCTGGGCTGCCGCGATGAAATCCGGCAAGAGCCCCTTGGCGCCCAGCAGCACCACTTTTTCGGGCGTCGCGCCGCGCACGACGCGAAACAGCACGGGGAAGGGCCAGGTCTCGCCATTGCCCATATCGCCAGGGATGCGGGGAAAGCGCGCTTCCAGCATCAATATGCCAAGCGGCGCGCCATAGATGGATTTGCCGCCGCGTGCGATGCGCGGTGCTGTATTTGGGCTGTTCATTCCCGGAGCTTAGATTGTTAAGATGCCCTCCAACAATCCCAAGGAGTTCCAATCCATGCGCCGTAGCCTGATTGCTGCCTTGCTAGCCTCAGTGATCGCCTCGCCCGCCCTGGCACAGGGCGATTGGCCCAACCGCCCCATCACGCTGATGGGTGGATTCCCCAATGGCGCGGGCACGGATATTTACGCGCGGCGCCTGGCGGAACCGCTTTCCCGCGCGCTGGGCCAGCCCGTGGTGGTGGATAGTCGCACCGGGGCAGGTGGTAATATCGGGTCAGATTTCGTCGCCAAGTCGCGGCCCGATGGCTATACTTTCTATTTTGGCACCGCCGGCACACACGCCATCAATGCCGCGCTCTACAAGAACCTTCCCTTTGATGTGCAGCGGGATTTCACCCCTGTGGTACTGCTGGGCGATGTGCCCAATGTCATGATCGTGAGCCCGGAAAAGCGCCCGCAATTCCAGAATTGTGCGCAGGTGCTGGCGGCAGCGCGGGCGCGGCCACAGGCGGTTTCCTATGGGTCAACCGGCAATGGTGCCTCCACCCATCTGGCCGGGGTGCAATTCGCCATCGCCGCTAATCTTGACCTGCTGCATGTACCCTATCGCGGCCAGCCCGGCGCCATGACGTCCTTGCTCGCCGGCGATACGGACCTGTTCTTCAACCAATCCGGCGCGGCCATGGGGCCGATCCGCCAAGGGCAGGTGAGGCCGCTGGCGGTGATGAGCCCGGCACGACTCGCGGCCCTGCCGGATGTGCCCACGGTTGCTGAGGCTTGCGGCACAGCGCCCATGGATACCAGCACCTGGTACGCCATTCTGGCCCCGGCCGGCCTGCCGGACCCGATCCTGCGGCGCATGAATACTGAGATCAATCGCATCATCACCACGCCGGAATTCCGCACCTGGCTGGTGCAGGATCAGGCCATCACGCCCCCTGCCGCGCCCAATACGCCCGAGCAATTCCGCGAAACCATGGCGCGCGACATTACCCGCTGGGCCGAGGTGGTGCGGCGTTCCGGCGCGACGGTGGATTGAAGCGCCTATCCGGCTTGCAACCCCGCCCCTGTCGCCCTTAGTGCCTGTCCCCTTCGCGTCCGCTCAGCGGACAGACACTAAACTTTTGTTCGGTCGCATTTTCCGAGCCGCCAAGTGATTTCACTTGGCTTGAAAATGCTCTAATCCGAGCCGAAACCGGAGCCAGACCAATGGACATGCATCATTCCCAGGAAGCCCATGCCGAAATTCGTGAGGAAGTGCGCAAGCTCTGCGCCCGCTTCCCTGGCGAATATTGGCGTGAGCTTGATACGCGCCGCGGCTACCCGACCGAATTCGTCAAGGCGCTGACCGATGCCGGCTGGCTGGCTGCGCTGATCCCGGAAGAATTTGGCGGCTCTGGCCTGCCGCTTTCGGCGGCCGCCGCTATTCTGGAAGAAATCCACGCGACCGGCTGCAATGCGGCTGCCTGCCACGCTCAGATGTACATCATGGGCACCATCCTGAAGCATGGCAGCCTTGAGCAGAAGCAGAAGTATTTGCCGAAAATCGCCACCGGCGAATTGCGCCTGCAAGCCTTTGGCGTGACGGAGCCCACCAGCGGCACGGATACCACCAGCCTGCGCACCTTCGCGCAGAAGCAGGGCGACAAATACATCGTCAATGGCCAGAAGATCTGGACCAGCCGGGCGGAGCATTCGGATCTGATGCTGCTGCTGGCGCGCACCACGCCGCGCGATCAGGTGGCCAAGCGCACCGATGGGCTTTCCACCTTCATCGTGGATATGAAAAAGGCGCTCGGCAATGGTCTGACCATCCGCCCGATCCGCACCATGATGAACCATAATTCCTGTGAGGTCTTTTTCGACAATATGGAAGTGCCGGCGGAAAATCTGGTTGGCCAGGAAGGCAAGGGCTTCCGCTATATCCTGGATGGCATGAATGCCGAACGCCTGCTGATTTCGGCTGAGACCATCGGCGACGCCAAATGGTTCATCAACAAGGCAGTTGATTATTCCAAGCAGCGCGTGTTGTTTGGCCGGCCGATTGGCCAGAATCAGGGCGTGCAATTCCCGATCGCTAAGGCCTATGCCCAGATGCGCGCCGCCGAAGCGCTGATCCAGAAGGGCTTGGAGAAATTCGAAGCGGGGCTCCCCTGCGGTGAGGAAGCCAATATGGGCAAGATGCTCGGCGCCGATGCGGCCTGGGCGGCGGCGGAAGCCTGCGTGCAAACCCATGGCGGCTTTGGCTTCGCCGAGGAATATGATGTGGAGCGCAAATTCCGCGAAGCGCGGCTTTATCAAGTGGCGCCGATCAGCACCAATCTTGTGCTGAGCTACATCGGCGAGCATGTGCTCGGGATGCCGCGGTCCTACTGATGGCCTCTCAGCCTTTGAAGGGCCTGTTCGTCGTTTCGATGGAACAGGCCGTCGCCGCGCCATATTGTGCTTCCCGGCTTGCGGATGCCGGGGCGCGCGTCATCAAGATCGAAAGACAGGAAGGCGATTTCGCCCGCGCCTATGATGCGGTGGCGAATGGGCAATCCAGCTATTTTATCTGGCTCAATCGCGGCAAGGAAAGCCTTTGCCTTGATATCAAGAAGCCGGAAGACAAGGCGCTGCTAGAAGCGCTGATCGCCAAGGCAGATGTGTTCATCCAGAATCTGGCTCCTGGCGCCATGGCCCGGGCTGGCTTTGGTTCGGCTGAATTGCGCGCGCGGCATCCGCGCCTGATCACCGTTGATATCTCAGGTTATGGCGAGGATGGCGAATACGCCGCCATGAAGGCCTATGACCTTCTGGTGCAGGCAGAAACCGGGCTGGCTTATGTGACAGGCCGCGCCGAAGGGCCGGGGCGTGTTGGTGTTTCCGCCTGTGATATTGCCTGCGGCATGCATGCCTATGCGGCGGTGTTGGAAGCGCTGATTGATCGCGGCATCACCGGCCAGGGCAAGGGCATTGCTGTATCCTTGTTTGACGGCATGGCGGATTGGATGACCGTGCCACTGCTTCAGTACGAAGGCACGGGTAAGAACCCGCCGCGCATCGGCATGGCGCATCCTTCCATCTGCCCCTATGGCGCCTTCACCACCAAGGATGGCGCCGATGTGCTGATCGCCATCCAGAATGAGCGTGAATGGGCCGGCTTCTGCGCCCATTTCCTGGATGAGCCTGATCTGCCTGAGCGTGAGGGGTTCCGCGTCAATAATGAACGTGTCGCCAATCGCCCCATGGTGGATGGCCATATCGGCAAAATGTTCGCGACCCTGACGCGCGAAGAATGCGCCGCAAAGCTGCGTCGTGCCAATATTGCCTTTGGCTTCATCAATGATTGCGGCGGCTTGCGCGACCATCCGGCGCTCAGGCGCGTAACGGTGGAAACGGAAAAGGGCCCGATCAAGGTGGGCGCGCCGCCGGCAAAGCTTTCTGATGGGGCGCGCAGCCTGGGGGCTGTGCCGCGGCTTGGGGAGCATTCGTCAGCCATTCGGGCGGAATTCGGCGGATAGACCGGGCAGGGGGCTGGAACACGCCTCCCCGCGCGCCAATTTCAATGACAGTTTCAAGTCAACGGAGAGATCCTTCCATGCAACGTCGTCATATTCTGGGTTTGGCTGGCGCTGCCGCGCTGGCGCCACTTGCCCGTCCCGCCCTGGCGCAAGCCTGGCCCTCTGGCCCCGGCAGGTTGGTGGTGCCCTTCGCCGCCGGCGGCCCCACAGATATTCCAGCGCGCTTGCTTGCCGATGAAATGTCCAAATTCCTGCCAGCGCGCCTGGTGGTGGAAAACCGCACCGGCTCGGGCGTGGTGATCGGCACTGATCTGGTCAGCAAGGCGCCCAAGGATGGGCAGACCATCCTTTATACCACCATCGCCCATGCGTGCTTGCGCGCGCTGTTTGACCGCCTGCCTTTTGATCCGGTCGCGGATTTCATCCCCACCACCTATATCGGGCAAATCCCGATGATCATGCTGGTCAATAAGGATCTGCCCGCGCGCACCCTGCCGGAACTGATTGCCCTGCTGCGCAATAACCCCGGTAAGTATGATTACGCGTCCAGCGGCAATGGCGGCGCGGTGCATTTGGCGAGTGAGCTGTTCCTGCATATGGCGGGCGGGCTCAAGGCCAATCACATTCCCTTCCGTGGTTCATCCGCCGCGATGCCGGAAGTGCTTTCCGGGCGCATCCCCATCATGCTGGATGTCGCAGCGGCGGCACTCCCTTACATGCAGCGCGGCGAATTGCGGGCACTTGCGATCAGCACCAAGGAACGCATGCCCTATGCGCGCGACTTGCCGACCTTCATCGAAGGCGGGGTTGCGGGGTATGAGGCCTATACGTGGCACATGGCGTTGGTCCCTTCAGGGACACCAGCCGCGACGGTGCAGGCCATCAACACCGCCTTCAACCGTGCGCTTTCGCAGGATGCGGTGAAGAACAGGCTTGGCGAAATGACCATGGAGGTCACCTCCAACAGCACGCCGGAAACCGCGGCGCGCTTCCTGGCCGCCGAGATGGCGAAGTGGGAGCCGATCATCCGCGCTGCCGGCATCAAGCCGAATTGATCTTTGGCGGGCGGGGGTTCAGCCCCCGCCCGCTTCATTTGCATTGCCACTGAAAGGCCACCGCAATGACCAAGCTGCCCGCTTCGATGAATTTCATTGACCATGGCAAGGGCGGCGGGCCGGAGGTCTTGGTGCCGGCGCAAACCGCCCTGCCGATACCGGCGGTAGATGAGGTGCTGATCCGTGTCATGGCGACAGGCGTCAATCGCCCCGATGTGGCGCAGCGTGGGGGCAGCTACCCGCCCCCACCTGGAGCCTCGCCCATTATCGGCCTGGAATGCGCGGGCGAAGTCGTGGCGGTTGGCGCGGGCGTCACCCGCTACCGAATTGGGGACCCTGTCTGCGCGCTGACCAATGGCGGCGCCTATGCTGAATATTGCGCGGCACCCGAAGCCCAGACGCTCCCCTGGCCCAAGGGCTATGATGCGCTGCACGCCGCTGCCCTGCCTGAGACCTATTTCACTGTCTGGGCCAATCTGTTTGGCCATGGGCGGCTTGCTTCTGGTGAAACTGTCCTGATCCATGGCGGCACTTCCGGCATTGGCGTCACCGCCATTCAATTGGCCAAGGCCTTCGGCGCGCGCGTGATCACCACCGCCGGGAATGCGACGAAATGCGCCGCCTGTCTGGAATTGGGCGCCGATGCCGCGATTGACTACCGCACCCAGGATTTCGCGGAGGAGGTGAAGCGCCTGACCGATGGAAAGGCTGTGGATGTCATTCTGGATATGGTCGGCGCCGATTACTTCGCGCGGAACTTGAAAAGCCTGGCGCGTGATGGGCGCTTGGTGATTATCGCCTTCCTGGGTGGCTTCAAAACCGAAGCCGATCTGCGCCCGATCATGGTCAAGCGCCTGACCATCACCGGCAGCACCATGCGCCCCCGCACCACGGCGGAGAAGGGGGAAATCGCCGCAGCACTCGCCAGCAAAGTCTGGCCAATGCTGGAAGCCGGCAAGGCGGGGCCGCGCATTTTCCAGACCTTCCCGCTGGCCGAAGCGGCAGCGGCGCATCGGCTCATGGAAAGCAGCGCGCATATCGGCAAGATCATGCTGAAGGTGGCGGATTAGGCGCAGCACTTGTTCTATCTGCTGCTCCTCGCCGCACTGTTCTGCGCCTTGTTGTTGTTGCGCCAGCCGCGCGGGGCGGGCAGGGCGCTGACCGCCGGGGCTGGCGTGCTGTTCCTGGCCGCGGCGCTGATATTGCTGTTGCGGCAAGGTTTTCTGCCCGGCCATGGCCCCAGGCGCTGGATAGTAAATAGTTAACGACGTTCCTTTCACGAAATAGCCATTTTCCAATTCACAACAAATAGGCTTGAATGGCGAAGAGAGATTCGCGTCTTTGGCGAAATCGCTCGGGGACTATCGCTTGGGGGCACGCCATAACGCGATGAAATCATCGCTCCATCTTCTACTGGTCGCCATTTTTCTCTTTGGCGGCGCTTGGCCCATCACTAAGGCAGCGCTTTCGGATGCCTGCCCTATGTGGTTTGGCTTTGGGCGCGCGGCGCTCGCGACCATTGCCGCTTCCCTTCTGCTGCTGGTGCTGGGGCGCTTTCATCGGCCGACGCGCCAGGACCTGCCGACCGTTTTTGCTGTTGGAATTCTGCAATTGGGCGGTTTTTTCATCCTGGCCCATGCCGCCGTGGAACTGGTGGAGGCCGGCCGTACCGCCATTATCTCTGCGGTCGTGACCTATTGGCTCATTCCAATGTCCATGTTGGTGATGGGTGAGAAAGTCTCCGGACGGCGCTGGCTGGCGGCGCTGCTTGGGCTTGCCGGCATTCTTGTTCTGGCTGGACCCTGGGCGGTGGATTGGTCCGCACCGGGCCAGCTTGCCGGTCATGCCATGCTGATCACCGCTGCCTTGCTCTGGAGCATTGCCATCATCTTTACGCGGCGCTTTCCGCCCAAATCGCCGATGTTTGATTTGCTGCCTTGGGCATTTTCGATTGGCGCTTTGGTCATCCTGCCCTTTGCTCTGGCAAGCCAAAGGGCAACGACCATCGGCCCTGATGCTTGGCCTTACATGCTGTATATTGGCTTGATCGTGGCACCCATCGGCACCTGGTGCGTGCTGGAGGTCGGGCGGCGCCTGCCCGGCGCGGTCGCTTCCGTCGCGTTTCTATTGGTGCCGGCCTTTGGGGTGTTTGTTTCCACCCTTTGGCTGGGTGAGCCCTTTGGCTGGGATATGATGCTGGGCGGCAGCTTGATTGTGGGCTCAGTCATCCTGGCGGCGGCGGAATAGATGCGACTTCAGGCGCTTGAAGCAGGGCAGGGGCCGCCCTTGGTCCTGCTGCATGGGCTTTTCGGTTCGGCGCGCAATTGGGGCGCGGTGCAGAAGGCGCTCGCGACCGACTACCGCGTGGTGGCGCTGGATCTGCGCAATCACGGTGCATCCCCCCATGCCCCAGGCATGAGCTACGCCGCCCAAGCGGGGGATGTCGCCGAAACCCTGGCAGCACTTGGTATTGAACGCGCCGTGGTGCTGGGCCATTCCATGGGCGGCAAGGCCGCCATGATGTTGGCGCTCACGCGGCCAGAATTGATTGAGCGCCTGATCATCGCCGATATAGCGCCACGCCCCTATCCGCCGGCACTCCGCGCCGTGGTCGCCGCGATGCAAGCGCTGCCAGTACACGCCGGCCTCACGCGCCAGGAAGCCGATCAGGCTTTGCGCACCGCCGTGCCGGAAGCGCCCATCCGAAGCTTCCTTCTGCAGAATCTGCGCTTTGAGACCGCGCCGCCAAGCTGGCGCATCGGCCTGGCAGAAATCGCCGCCGCCATGCTGGAGATCGAGGATTTCGTGCCCCCAGCCGGCGCGCGGTTTGAAGGCCCGGCACTGGCGATGGCTGGCGTGCTTTCGCCCTATATCCGCACCGAAGACCACGCGGCATTTCGCGCGCTGTTTCCGCGCATGAGCTTTGCCAGCATCCCCCGCGCCGGCCATTGGCTGCATGCGGAAAACCCCGAGGGCTTTTTGGTTGAATTGCGTGGCTTTCTTCTAGCCTGACATCGCAGGAAATATGTGAAGCGATCAGCCGCGCCGCTTCACCAACCACGCCTCCATCCGCGCCAGCGCCTCATCAATCACCGCATCGCCCTTACAGAAGGCAAAGCGCGCGTAATGCGATGGCGCATCCTCACTCGCATAGAACGCCGTGACCGGGATCGCGGTGACCTTCGCTTCTTCAGTCAGTGTCTGGCAGAAGGCGACATCATCGCCATTGAAGCCAAGAGGGCGGAAATCCGTGGTGATGAAATAGGAACCCTTGGCCGGCAGCACATCAAAGCCAAGCCGCGCGAGGCCCGCGCCGAGCTTGTCGCGCTTCGCCTGTAAATGGGTCGAAAGACCGTTGAAATAGACATCATCCTTCATCAACCCCACAGCCACACCGCGTTGCAGATTGGGCGCCGTGGTGAAGGTAAGGTTCTGGTGCGCCTTAGCAACATTTGGTGCGATGCTGCGATCCGCCGTGATGTAGCCAATCTTCCATCCGGTCAGCGAAAAGGTCTTGCCCGCGCTGCCAACACGCATGCAGCGTTCCCGCATGCCGGGCAATGTCATCAGCGGGATGTGCTTCGCGCCATCGAAGGTCAGGTGTTCATAAACCTCATCGCAAATCGCGTAGCAATCATGCTGTTCCAGCAGGCCCGCGATGAAGCTCAATTCGTCTTGTGTGAATACCTTGCCGGTCGGGTTCATCGGCGTATTCAGCAGCAATGCCTTGGTCTTCGGCCCGAAAGCCGCGGCCAATTCCGCGCGCGGTAACGCCCATTCCGGCGGGCTGAGCCGCACCAGCTTAGGTATAGCGCCGAGCAACCGCACAACAGGTAAGTAGGTGTCATAAAGCGGTTCGATCAGCACGCATTCATCGCCGGGATTGAGCACGGCCATCAGGCAGGCGGTGATTGCCTCAGTGGCGCCCGAGGTCACCACCACTTCGGCATTCGGGTCCGCATCAATCCCATAGAAGCGCTTATTATGGTGCGCGACGGCCTGGCGGAGTTCCGGCACGCCACTCATCGGCGGGTATTGGTTCCGGCCATCCAGCAGGGCCGCGGCGGCAGCGTGGATGACATCGGCGGGGCCATCATAATCGGGGAAACCTTGCCCGAGATTCACCGCGCCATGCTGATTGGCGAGCGCCGACATGACGGTGAAGATCGTGGTGCCGATGCCGGAGAGGAGTTCGTTTTGCGGCTTCATCTGCCTTGCCTGAATGCTGAAGATGCTTGACCGGACCGCGCCGGCCCACCGTCGCTTATGGGGTGCGGCGCAGCGCGGGGCAAGCCACCCGAACGGCATGATCAAATTAAGGGCAATCTGAACGCAAATTAGGCGCACCCTGCCTAGAAAAGCGATTTTTTTACCTCGGCGTCATTGTCGCCCCCCCGCCGCGCATGCCATATGCCGCGCAAGCAAGCGTTGCGGCGCCCCCTTTGGTGGCGTTCTGGGCGCGGCCCCTATGACGGAACGGGAGCGATGAAAAAGATCGAGGCCATCATAAAGCCCTTCAAGCTGGATGAAGTGAAGGATGCGCTGCATGAAATCGGGCTTCAGGGCCTGACAGTCATCGAAGCGAAAGGGTTTGGTAGGCAAAAGGGCCATACAGAGCTTTATCGCGGCGCCGAATACGTCGTTGATTTCTTGCCCAAGGTGAAAGTGGAAGTGATTTGTAGCGACGACATGCTTGACCGCGCCGTGGAAGCCATCCAAGGCGCAGCCCGCACCGGGCGCATCGGCGATGGCAAGATTTTTGTATCAGACATTTCGGAAGTGATCCGCATCCGCACCGGTGAACGGGGCGAAGACGCGGTCTGACGACCATGAATTTCGCCGAGCCCCCTTCGGCAGGGGGCGTTGCGGCGAGGAGCAGCAGGGCCTTGGCCAAGCTGTGCCTGAATAAGCCGGCCGGGGGCCTTGAAGGGTCTTCAGCCGGTGCCGGACTGGGCCGCGGGATACCGAAATCGCGGTTCGGGGCAGTTTCTTTCGGGGTCCGCTAGCAGGGAATAGGATCGCAGAGTATGGCCAAGAAGCCAGCAGCCGCCGCGGGTGGCAGTGCCGTCTCCAAGGTTATGGAGATGATCAAGGAACATAGCGTGGAATATGTGGATTTCCGTTTCACGGATCCGCGCGGCAAGTTGCAGCACACTGCCCAGCATGTCTCCACCATTGAACCGGAAGTTTTCGAAGAAGGGATCATGTTTGATGGTTCCTCCATCGCGGGCTGGAAGGCGATCAATGAATCAGACATGATCCTGATGCCGGATGCGACCACCGCCGTGATGGATCCCTTCTCGGCCAAGCCGCAGATGATCCTTTTCTGCGACATTTATGAGCCCTCTACCGGCCAGCGCTACAACCGCGACCCGCGCTCCACCGCGAAGAAGGCCGAAGAATATCTGAAGTCCACCGGCCTGGGCGATACCGCCTTCTTTGGCCCGGAAGCGGAATTCTTCGTGTTCGACAATGTGAAGTTCGGCACGGGTGGCAATTTCGGCCATTACTCGCTGGACAGCATCGAAGGCCCCGGCGCCAATATGAAGGACTATCCGGAAGGCAATATGGGCCATCGCCCGGTTGTGAAGGGTGGCTATTTCCCGGTCCCGCCCGTGGATAGCGAACAGGATCTGCGCGCCGAGATGCTCTCCACCATGGGTGAGATGGGTCTGGCGATTGAAAAGCATCACCATGAAGTGGCGCAGTCCCAGCACGAACTTGGCACGAAGTTTGGCCCGCTGGTGCAGCAGGCCGATCATATGCAGATCTACAAATACTGCGTGCACAATGTCGCCCATAGCTACGGCAAGTCCGCGACCTTCATGCCGAAGCCGATTTATGGCGATAATGGCTCGGGCATGCATGTGCACCAGTCCATCTGGAAGGCTGGCAAGCCTATGTTCGCCGGCAATGGCTATGCCGATCTGTCGGAAATGGCGCTGTACTACATTGGCGGCATCATCAAACACGCCAAGGCGCTGAATGCCTTCACCAACCCGCTGACCAATTCTTACAAGCGGTTGATCCCGGGTTTTGAAGCGCCTGTGCTGCTCGCCTATTCCGCGCGCAACCGTTCGGCTTCCTGCCGCATTCCCTACGCGACCAGCCCGAAGGCGAAGCGCGTTGAAGTGCGCTTCCCGGATCCGGGTGCGAACCCCTACCTCGCCTTCGCGGCGATGTTGATGGCCGGCATTGATGGCATCAAGAACAAGATCCACCCGGGCGATGCCATGGATAAGGATTTGTATGACCTGCCGCCGGAAGAGCTGAAGGGCATTCCGACCGTGTGCGGTTCCTTGCGTGAAGCGCTGCAGGCGCTGGAAGCGGATCACGACTTCCTGCTCGCCGGCGATGTTTTCTCCAAGGATCAGATCGAAAGCTATATCGAGCTCAAGTGGACGGATGTGTACAAGTTTGAACACACGCCGCACCCGGTTGAATTCGAAATGTACTACTCCGTCTGATCCTGACCGGATCGGAACGGCAAGGGGCCCTGCAGGGTATGCAGGGCCCTTTTGCATTTGAGACGCCGGCGTGGTCACCTAGCCGCCATGATCCCAGACCCGAAAACCTTCCTGTCCAACCCTGCCTTACTGGATGAGGCGCTGGCTGGGGGCGATATCGCGCCCTTGCTCATGGTACTGGTGCATCTGAGCGGTGAAGCGGAATGGCTTGACCGGCTGGCGCCGCATATCAAGGGCCCCTGGAATTTCCACGAATCCGCACCTGATGAACTGCGCGCCGCACTCCGCGCCAGGCTGCGGGAAGTGCTGTTGGATTACGCGCAAAGCGGGCGCGCCTTGCCCGCCGAACCGCCAGCGCATCTGCTGCACCGCATGCTTTCTGTGGGCGTGGGGGCGGAGGTTCCGCCGGAATATCTGCCGCTGATCCGCGAAGAAACCGTAGTGGATGCGCCGGACCCGAAAACCGTGCAGTGGCGCCGCGATGTGCCGGCAGCGCGCCGTGCGGCGTTTCGCACCGGCATTATTGGCGCCGGCGTGTCCGGCCTGCTGATGGCGATCAAGCTGCAGGAAGCCGGGCTGCCCTTCACGATTTTCGAGAAGAATGATGCGGTCGGCGGCACCTGGTATGAAAACGATTATCCGGGCTGCGGCGTGGATACGCCCAATCATTTCTACTCGCTGTCGTTTGAGCCAAACCATGATTGGCCGGAACATTTCTCCAAGCGTGATCAGCTTTGGAAATATCTGGAAGGCATCGCGGATAAATACGGCTTGCGGCGCCATCTGCACCTGAATACCAGAGTGGTTGCCGCGCATTATGATGAAGCGGCAGCGCTGTGGCGCGTGACGACGCGCAATGCCGAAGGCCACGAAGAAACCCATGAATTCGAAGCGCTGGTAGGCGCCGTTGGCACCATCAGCCGCCCGGTGATCCCGCCCATTCCGGGGGTCGCGGATTTCGCCGGCCCGCTATTTCATACGGCGCGCTGGGATCACAACGTCGCCTTGGATGGCAAGCGAGTGGCGATGATTGGCACCGGCGCATCGGGCATGCAGGCCGGGCCTTCCATCGCTCCCAAGCTTGACCACTTCACTATTTTCCAGCGCCAGGCGCATTGGGCGGTCTATAACGCCAATTACCATGCGGTGGTGACGGAAGCGAAGAAGGCCGCGCTGAAGCACATTCCCTTCTATGCCAAATGGTATCGCTTTCAGCTACTTTGGGCCTCCGCCGATGGCATGCATGCATCACTGCATAAGGACCCGAATTGGGATCAGCCCGCGCAATCGCTCAATGCCACAAACCAGAAGCTGCGAGAGGATGTCATTGACTATATCAAGACGCAGATCGGCAATCGCACGGATTTGCTGGAAAAGGTCGTGCCGCCCTATCCGCCCTATGGCAAACGCATACTGCGCGATAATGGCTGGTACAAGATGCTGACAGCGCCGAATGTGGAGCTGGTCACGACACCCATCGCGCGCATTACCAAGGATGGCGTGGAAACCAAGGATGGGCGGCACCATCCCGCCGATGTCATCATCATGGCGACGGGTTTTGACGGCGCGAAGGCGCTTGGGTCCTTCGAGATTTACGGCCGCGACGGTGTTTCCGTGCGGGAAGTTTGGGGCGAGGATGATCCGCGCGCCTTCCTTGGCATCACCGTGCCGCGCTTCCCCAATTTCTTTATGCTCTATGGGCCGGGGACCAATCTCGCCCATGGTGGAAGTGCCATTTTCCATTCGGAATGCCAGGTGCGCTACATCATGCAGGCCATTCGCGAAGTGGTGGAAAGCGGCGCGCGCAGCATCGAAATCCGCGAAGATCGCTGCGATGCCTATAATGAATTCCTGGATGCGACGCATGAACGCATGGTCTGGACGCATCCGGGTGTTGGCAGCTGGTACAAGAACAAGGCGGGCAGGGTAGTCACCAATTCACCCTTCCGCCTGGTCGATTATCGGCGCATGACGGAAAATCTTGATCCTGGCGACTACGTTATCGCGTGACCTTGCTCCAGGTTTCCAGGAAGCGATCAACATCCGCCTCATCATTATAGACATGCGGGCTGATGCGGATCCGCCCAAGCCGGGGTGCCACATGCGCGCCGGCTGCGGCGAGCTTTTCCACTAGCCCTTCCGGCATGCCGCCAGGGAAGGCGATGCTGAGGATATGCGGCACGCGAAAGCGCTTTTCGGTCAGCACCGCGCCTTGGGCAGCTAGGCCCTCCGCCAGCCGATCCGTCAGCGCGCCAAGCCTTTCGCTGATCGCACCCGGGCCCCATGCGGCCATCATTTCCATGCCCACTGCCGCCATTTCCAATGAAATGAAATGGTCCCGTTCCCCCATGTCAAAGCGCCGCGCGGTGGGGGCGAAGGCAGTATCCTTCATATAAGGCGCAACTTCGGAAGCAATGGCGCGGCGGCCAAAGCCGGTTTGTTCCAGCGGCACGCCTTCCTGACGGCGCTTGGCGATATACATGAAGGCGCGCCCATAGGGGCCGAGCACCCATTTATAGGTCGGGAAAATCAGGAAATCGGGGTCAAGTTCCGCCATATTCAGCGGCGTGACGCCCGCGCCATGTGTCGCATCCACCAGCAGCGCCGCGCCGCGCGCGCGTAAGGCCGGTGCGATGGCGGCGATATCAATCACGCCCCCATCCGCCCAATGCACTGAGGAGATCGAGGCAAGCGAAACGGGTGCGGCGCCTGGCCCCGCAATCGCTTCCAGCACCGCCGATGTCCAATCGCCATTGCCGGGGCGACGCACCACCTCCACCTCAAAACCCTGAGCGCTAGCGCGCGTCATCCATTCCAATACCGGTGAGGAATGATCATCTTCGATCAGCAGCACGCGCGTGCCCGCTTCCGGTGCGAAAATCTTGCCCGCCACCGCGACGCCATAGGAAACAGATGGGATCAGCGCCACATCCTCCGGCGCCGCGCCAATCAGCGCCGCCGCAGCCGCGCGCGTCCGTTCATGCTGCGCCCGCGCGAGCCCCGGGTCCGCCGCCCAGGGGCGCGCCTTGCGGTCAACGCCCTCATGCCCGGCGGCCTGCACGGCGCGGGGCAGCGGGCTCCAGGAAGCCGCGTTCAGGTAGCAGACATCCCGCGGGATATCGAAGGCATCGCGTTGGCTGGGCAGCATGGCTGGGTTCCTTGGCTGAGAAGAACATCATAAGGTGCAGCATCAGCTTAGGATTACGTCAGCAATAAAGGAAAGGCCTATTGATATGCCTCGGGTGTTAGCTTGCATGCCGCATTTCTTCCGGCGTGGCGCCGCAGATTCGGGTATGGCGCATGGGTCGAATAGCGATACTCTCGAAAGCAGATTGGAACAATTCCGCTATTGCCTGAAGCAATTGACCGCGGTGCTTGAACCAGCCCGTTTCTTGATGGGTTCACCTGGACGCATCGCCCATGAGCATGTGGAGCCCGTGCCCCAAAGCATCGCTGGGGAAATCACGGTGGTTACCGTGCCGGAGAACAATCTTATTTCCGAAATCTCCGCGCCTCCTTCCCTGAATGCGTCTATGTGGTCTGGCCCCCCGCGCCAGCTTGGCTATGAATGCCGCCGCGTCTTTGCGCAGCATCTTGGCCAATATGATTTCTACCTTTTCATCGAAGACGATACGACAATCTTGGACCCATCCTTTTTTCGTAAAATTGCAGCCTTCTACCGCGCGCATGGTGAAGACAGGATTTTGCTGCCAAATCGCTTCGAGATTTTCGGCCCCTCCCATCATGGCTGGCGCGCCTATTTGGACCAGCCGGCGTTTCCAAATCATCGCGCGCCGGAAAGGCCGGGGCCGGCGGAACTTACCCTGCCAAGTTTTGACGGCGATGTTCTGTTCCGGAAGACAACAGATGGTATTGCAGGTGCCTACATCATTACCGATGGCCAGTTACGGCGCTGGATGGATCAGCCCGATTTCCATGCGCCTGCCCCAGAAGCGACGGCGGCCGGCCTTGATCCGCTCGAACTAACGCAACTGCCGCTTGGCGGCAGCCTGCCGATTTATCGCCCCGCCCCGCAGAACCTCGACTTTCTGGAGGTTCATCATGTCCCCAACCGGCTTTCGGCGTTGAAAACACCAAGCAGCAAGCTACGCGGTTTTATCAATTCGGTTTTGCAGGAGCGATTTGCCCGAATCAGGGCGAACGCGGGCCATCCGCTCCCTCAAGATTGACCTTTCCCTTGAGCTTTGGCGCCAAATAGTGGAAAAAAGGTCCCGAGGAAGAGGTACCCCAATGTCCGAAACCAAAGGTTTTGCGCGCATCTACCAGCAGGCGAAATCAGCCATGCAATCCGGGCGGTCTGGCAAGGCGGGCTGGGTGCTGAGCTTCGTGCCTAGCGAAGCGCAGCGCGCCGACCAATTGGTGGGCTGGTATGGCTCGGCCGATACGGCGAAGCAGGTGACGCTTCATTTCGATGCGCGTGAACAGGCTATTGCCTATGCCGAAGCCCAGGGCCTTCGTTATGAGGCGGAAGCGCCGACCAAGGCTGCCGATGCCATCAAGCCCAAGGTCTATGCTGACAATTTCAAATTCGGCCGGCACGAGAATTGGTCTCATTGAACCGGCCTGATTCTGGGCGCCCTTAGCTCAGTTGGATAGAGCAACAGCCTTCTAAGCTGTGGGTCGGTGGTTCGAATCCACCAGGGCGCGCCACCACAATCTTCTATGCGCCGCGTGTCATCCAGCGATAGGGCCTGCCGTCACGGCCGAACCACTTGGGTTTTCTCGTGCTTAGGCTAAGCTTTGCCCAAGCGTCTTTGGACGAAACCTGCTGGGGGGCTTCATCATCATGCAAAAGATCACGCGGCGCAGCTTTGGCGCCATGGTAGCATCCGGGCTCAGCCTGCCTTATCTGGCCCGGGCTTCTGATTGGCCGACGCGGCCGCTTACCTTGCTGGTGCCCTATCCGCCCGGCGGGCCTTCGGATGTTTCGGCGCGACCGCTGATGGAACCGCTTTCGCGCATTCTGGGCCAGCCAGTGGTGATTGAAAATCGCGCCGGGGCAGGGGGCAGCATTGGCGCGCAGGCCGTCGCGCAATCGCGTGATGGCCATACGGTGATGATTTTTCCAACCGCGGTGCTGACCATCAGCCCGCATGTCATGGCACGATTGCCCTATGATCCGGCCACCGCCTTCATCCCCGTGGCGCGCATCACACTCGGCTATAGTGTCATCGCGTCCCATCCTTCCCTGCCATTCCGCGATGCAGCGGGGTTGATCGCTTATGGCAAGGCCAATCCAGGGCAATTGCGCTTCGGCTCCGCCGGGCCTGGCACCATCACACAACTGACCGGAGAGCTTTTCGGTGATGTCACCGGCATCAAGCTTGAACATATTCCCTATCGCGGCTCTGCCCCATCACTGACCGATGCCCTGGCCGGGCGCGTGCAGCTTTTGTTTGATTCGGTTGCGGTGCCGGCGGTGAATGACGGGAAGCTGATTGGCATCGCGACGATTGGCGAGAATCGAAATCCCTCACTGCCCAATGTGCCGACCCTTGGCGAGATTGGTCTGGAACGCGCCTTGGCCATTCCCTGGTATGGCGTGGCGGCACCCGCTTCCATGCCCACCGCCGCCGTTGCGCGGCTTACCGAGGCGCTTCAGCAAGTAACGGCCATGCCCGCCGTTGCCGAGGCCATGGCGCCCGCGGGTCTGGTGCCCGCCTTTGAAGGCGGGAGTGTTTTCGCCGAACGTGTCCGCCGTGAACGGGAAATGTACGGCGCGCTCGCCAGGCGCATCGGCATCCAGCCGCAATGAGCTAAGCAACGCTGTGCCAGACATCCTTGCCCATCTCGCGGTGATTTTTGACGGCATCAATATCTGGGCCGCGCTGGGCGTGACGTTGCTCGCGGGCCTTATGCGTGGCTTTGCCGGTTTTGGTTCTGCTATGCTGATGGCGCCGATCTTCGCCATGCTGTTCGGCTCAGCCGATATGGTGGTGACGGTGGTTGCGATTGAACTCATCGTTTCCTTCCAGCTTTTTCCGCAGGTGCGCCAGCATGCCGATTGGAAGCTTCTGACGCCCATGAGCATCGCCGCCTGCGCCGCCATGCCGCTTGGTGTCTGGATGCTCGCGAATGTGGACAAGAATGCGATCATCACTGCGGTTTCAGCCGTGATCGTGGTTTTCGTGGTCATCATGTGGACCGGCTGGCGCTATAAGGGGCGAAGGACGCAGCCCGCCACCATCCTGGTTGGTGCTGTTTCCGGCGCCATGATGGCAACCACCAGTGTGGGCGGCCCGCCTGTCTTGCTTTATCTGCTATCGGGTAATGATCCGCCGCAGGTGAACCGCGCCAATATCGTTACCTATTATTTTTTGACACAATTTCTGCTGATTGCGATTGTGATGGCATCGGGTGTTGCAGGCGTCACCGCGTTGATCCGCGCCGCCATATTGCTGCCGGTCATGGTGCTTGGCGCTTGGGTGGGTGGGCGCGCTTTTCAGGGTCTTGGCAATGAACAGCTCTATCGCCAGGTGGCTTTGACGATCCTGTTCTGCACCGGGATGTTCGGTCTAGTGCGGGGATTTCTGCTTTGAAGTATTGGGCAAAAGCTCATCACGGCCTGATCGCGGGTGTCTCAACTTCCATCCCACGCGCCCTGTCCATCAAATAGGCTTCGATGGCGATGAATTCAGCCGACCCATAGGCGAAGGGCTCCGCGCGCACGCCAACCATGCAACCGCGCAAGCGCCGCTGCAAAGACCCCAAAGCCTGCCATTCCAGACGATAGATCGGATAACCAGTCGGGTGCCCTTGCGGGATAACGCTGCCGGCCAACCTGCGCCCCGCATGATCATCATGGCATTGCCCACAGGATAGATCGAGCTGTCCCATTCGCGTCATGTAAATACTCTGCCCCAGCGCGCGTGCAGCGCGCATGCCGGCATCATCTGGTGGCATAATCGGCAGGCCGCGCGATTGATGCGCGATGAAACTCGTCAGCGCCAATAATTGCTGGCTTTCACGCGCCAAGGGAGGCCCGGCCTGGCGCGCTTCCCGACATTGTATGATGCGCCCAGCAAGATCAATCGCGCTACCGCTTGCTTGATCAAAAGCAGGATAACGCGCCGCCACACCGCGCATGCTGGCCGCCGCATCACCATGGCAATCGGCACAGGATTGCGCGGCGGGTGCGGGTTTGCGGCCCCACAGTGCCTCCCCATCCAAAACCCACAACATGCCAGGGTTCATGCTGTCATCGCGCTGCATCGCCTGTGCTTCGGGCCGCATATCCAAAAGGCCGGAACGCCTTTCTTCAGCGTCCGCCACCGAACAGCAGGCCAGCAGCGCGATTACGATGCGCTTCATGTCACGGTGATATGGCGTGTTTCGGTTTGCGCGAAGCCATTATCACCTTCCCATGTGAAGTTGATTGGGCCTGATTGCGTCGCGATGGTGGTGAAGGCAATGAAGGGATTCGCCGCGATGGCCGGTGATAGGGTTGCGTTGAAAACCACCTCCCCATCATAGCGGCAGGTGAATGTCCAAATGATGTCACGCGGTTGCAGTTCACCTTGCGCATTCGGGCGATAGCCGGTTTCCATCACATGCTGGATCAAGGCACGGATTTCGATGACGGAGCCCTTTTCCGTCATTGTCGGTACCCGCAGCAACACGCGCGCCATGGCTCAGCCCTCAATGCAAGCGGCCAAGGTGACAATCACCTCAACACGCTGTGACCAAAAACTGCCGTCATTCATTTCTGCCACCGCCACCAAAGCCTGAGACGTAGCGAGGCGAATATGCGTGGCAAGAAAAGCGCGCCCCGATCTTGGCCCGAATTGCGCGGTAATCACATTGGGCTGCGGATTGCGTTCATTGAAAACGCCAATACGGCGCACATGATCCGCGGGTGTCATGGGTGTTTCCACCATCACCGAAATCGGCACCGCATTGCCATTTTCCACCAGAGGCGAGACATCAAGCCGCACACGCCCTTCGCGCATTTGCTTACCACCGGTGAAATCCCGCAAGGCCGCCGCAAGCTTTTGCTGATCTGCCCGCGTTGGTGCGGGCAGCAGCAACGCCCCCGGCATGGCCAACAAAACGCGGCGCGAGATTGTCATGGCGCCTTCTCCGCCTTCAACCCCATCAGAAAGGCCAGCACGTCCTCAATCTCCGCCGCGTTCAGAATTGGCTTGTCACGCCAAACAGGCCCAACGCGATTCAAGCCCTCGATCCGATGATAGGCCGGCATGATGCTCTCCGCATTGACGCGCTTATTGTCCATCAGACGCAGGCGCAACTGGCCTTCATTCCAGCGGCTGCCAGCACCTTCTAGGCTTGGCGCCAGATTGCCTTGCAGCGGTTCCTCATTGAATGGACCGCTATGACAGAGCAGGCAAAACCCCTTCTGCCGATCAATGACGATGGCGCGCCCTCGGGCTGGTTCACCTGCGCTTCCCGTGAGTGATTGCGCCACCGCATCACCTGTCACCTGAAGGGTCTGCGCCGCGGCCATGGCGGGAATTGCCATGGCCAGCAGCAGGCTTGCCAAAAACCGCGCTGCCTTCACGCCCGCCTGAGGTCAGTATGCTTCAGTGGCAATTGCCGTACCCGTTTGCCGGTCGCGGCAAAGATCGCATTCAGCACCGCAGGCGCAGCAACCGCGATGGTGGGTTCACCCACGCCACCCCAGAAGCCGCCCGATTGCAGGATGATGGTTTCAACCTTCGGCATCTCATCCATCCGCAGCACCTGATAGGTATCGAAATTCTCCTGCTCGATCCTGCCGTTTTTCACGGTGCATTCGCTGTGCAACGCGGCCGAAAGCCCATAGACAAAGGACCCTTCCACCTGCATTTCAATCTGCTGCGGATTGACCGCATGGCCGCAATCTGTCGCGGCCACAATGCGGTGGACTTTTAGATCGCCCTTGTCGCTTACAGAAACCTCCGCACAAGCCGCGACATAGCTGCCAAAACCATGGGTCTGCGCAAGGCCCCGGAAAACAGCCTGCCCATTTACCGGCGCGGTAGGGCTGCCCCAACTCACCTTTTCCGCCACGGCATTCAACCCGGCCAAATGGCGCGGATGATTGCCCATCAGCGCGCGGCGAAACGCCAAGGGGTCCTTACCTGCCGCATGGGCCAATTCATCCATAAAGCATTCCAGATAAATCGCGTTCTGGTTCAGGTTCACGCCGCGCCAGAAACCGGGCGGCACATGCGGGTTGCGCATGGCGTGATCAATCAGCAGGTTCGGAATGCTGTAGCCAATATCCGCTTCCCCGCCGCTGGCATTTAGCCCCTGGAAAGCCACCGGGTCGCGGCCATCGCGAATATTCTGCGGAAAAATACCGGCCACGATGGATTGGCCGGAAATGCGCATATGCAGGCCAACAAGATTACCATGCGCATCCAAGCCACCTTGCAGCTTGCACATGGTCACAGGATGGAAGCGGCCCTGCAGCATATCTTCCTCACGCGACCAGATCATCTTGATCGGCGTGCCCGGGATTTGCTTCGCGATGGCGACCGCTTGGCGCACCCAATCATGCACAGCGCCGCGGCGCCCGAAGCCGCCGCCCAGATGGATCTTATGCACCTCACACCGCGCGGGCGGCAGGCCCGCTGCTTCAGCCGTTGCGGCCAAAGCCGCTTCGCCATTCTGCGTTGGGGTCCAGACCTCGCAGCGCTCCGGTGTCCAAAGCGCGGTCGCGTTCATCACCTCCATGCAGGCATGGTTCTGATGCGGGTAGCCATAAACCGCTTCAACGCGCTTGGCGGAACCCGCCAAGGCAGCGCGCGCATCACCATTGCGATTGCCAATCGCGGCTTCAGGCGCATCCAGCCCGGCCTTCATCACCTCGGCAAAGGCAGCGGAGGATGCATTGGCATTAGCACCCTCATCCCAGGTGATCTTCACCGCATCCAGTGCGGTCTTGGCGCGCCACCAGGTATCGGCGACCACCGCCACGGCATTGTCGCCAACGCGCAGCACATGCTTGACGCCGGGCATGGCTTCCGCCGCCTTGCTGTCAATCGCGCCGATCTTGCCGCCGAATACCGGGCAGGCGCGGATCGCCGCATTCAGCATGCCGGGCAGGCGCAAATCCATGCCGTAGATTTGGCTGCCATTAAGCTTTTGCGCCGTATCCAGCCTTGGGATGGATTTACCGACGAGCTTCCAATTCTTCGGGTCCTTCAGCGGAATATCCGAAGGCGGTGTCAGCCGCGCTGCCGCTTCCGCCACCTTGCCAAAGCTGGTGCTGCGCCCGCTTGGGCCATGGGTGATGATACTATTGGCCGCGCTGCATTCACTCGCCGCAACACCCCAAGCATTCGCCGCCGCCTGCACCAGCATCATCCGCGCCGCGGCGCCACCTTTGCGGACATAATCATGGCTGTCGCGAATACCGCGACTGCCGCCCGTGGACATATTCCCCCAGGCGCGATTACGCGCCAAGTTCTGGCCCGGCGTTGGATATTCCGTGGTCACCTTGGACCAATCGCATTCCAATTCCTCGGCCACCAATTGCGCGAGGCCCGTCAGCGTCCCTTGGCCCATTTCCGAACGCGCGATGCGGATCACGACAGTGTCATCGGGCCGCACCACGACCCAGACATTGATCTCCGGCACGGCATTGCTGCCTTGCGCAGCGGCGGATTTCACCAGTGGCGCATGAAAGCCAAAGGTGAAGGCGCCAAGGGCGGAAGAAACCGTCGCCAGCAAGCCACGGCGGGAAGGATGTGTGATGGCATTCATGATGCTTCTCCCCTTCAGCCGCTTGTGCCGATGCCAACGGCGCGCTGGATACCGGCAAGAACGCGATTATAGGTGCCGCAACGGCAGATATTCGTCATTTCCTCACGGATTTGCGCCTCGGTCGGCTTCGGATTAGCCGCAAGCAAAGCGCTTGCCGCCATGATCATGCCGGGTTGGCAGAAGCCGCATTGCGGCACATCCAAAGCAAGCCAAGCCTGCTGGATGGGGTGGCTGCTATCGGGCGAAAGCCCTTCGATGGTGACGATCTTCTGGCCTTCATTGAAGGCGGAAACCGGCATGGCGCAGGCGCGCACCGCCGCGCCATCCACATGCACGGTGCAGGACCCGCATTGTGCCACGCCGCAGCCGTACTTCGTGCCCGTCAGGCCAAGCTGTTCACGCAATACCCAAAGCAGCGGCGTATCTTCTTCAATTTGGATATCGACCACACGGCCATTTACGTTGAGTCTCGCCACTGCTGCCTCCGGTTCTTGTTGCCTATCCGCAGATCCTGAAGCTTTCTGCCAAGCAGAGGTCGTACCTGACCATTCCGACCGGCTAAGAGGGCTTCAAGGCCCATTACGGGAAGGCTAACCCGAACCCGGTGGCGATGAAAAGGTTAATTCGTCAGGGTAAAAACTGGACCGCCTATGCCCCATCCCCACTCGCCCGATACCAGGCGGCAATCTCATCGCCTTGCATGCAGATCACGCGCGGATCAGCCGCCAATTCCGCGAAAGCTGCCGCCAGCGCATCAATCCGGTGCGGCACGGCGGAGATATAAGGATGGATCGCGATGCACATGATCTTCACGCCGGCAGAAGCCTCAGCCTCCGCAATCAGGCGTTTCGCTTGCAGCCGGGCACGGCGGGGCAATTCTTCCTCATCATGGTGCTGGATCATCACTACGGGGATGTCGTTCAACTCAACGGAATAGGGCAGGGACAGAATGTCCCCATGGCGCGTTGCCACGCGCGCCGGCAGATCATCCACCACAAAATCGCCAAGCCAGGTGATGCCTGCCTCGGCCAGTATATCGGGCGTTTCCAAAGTTTCCGTGAGGCCCGGCCCAAGCCAGCCCTGGCAGGGACGGCCAGTGAAATCTGTGATGGTCTTCACGGTGCGTGTAATCGCCTCACGCTGATCAGGCATTTTATGCGTGGGCACCTGCACCCAGCCATGGCCCATGAATTCCCAACCGGCATCGCGCGCAGCACCCGCCACACGCGGATAGGCCTCAATCACGCTGCCATTGATGGAAAGCGTCGGGCGCATGCCATGCTTTTCAAACATCTCAAGAAAGCGCCAAAAGCCAATGCGCATCCCATATTCATGCCAGGCCCAATTCGGCAAATCGGGCTGCAAGACTGCGGCCGTCGGCGCCACCAGCACCTGACGCGGCATGGGGTTTTCGATCAGCCAATTCTCGATATTCACCACTGGCCACAGGATCAGCTTCTGCCCTCCGGGCAGGGAATGCTTGGGCCGATCAGAAGGCGCCGTATAGCGCAGCCGCTCGACAGGGTTGGTCATGCCGCTTTCTTCCCATGATGGCTATGCAGCCGCGCCGAAAGATCACGCCGCACCGCATTGAATTCGGGTGAGGATACATCGCGCGGCCGCGGCAATTCGATTCGGTGTTCACTCGCGATCCGCCCCGGGCCTGGCTCCATCACCACCACACGATCCGCGAGGAAAATCGCCTCCTCAATCGAATGGGTCACGAAAAGCACGGTGAGCTTGGTGCGCTGCCAGATATCCAGCAATTCATCCTGCAAGCGTTCGCGCGTCATGGCATCAAGCGCGCCGAAGGGTTCATCCATCAGCACCATTTCGGCATCATTGGCGAGCACACGCGCAATCGCCACACGCTGCTTCATGCCGCCTGAAAGCTGATGCGGATAGGCATCGGCAAAGCGCGTCAGCCCCACCATATCCACAAAACGATCCACAAATAAGCGCAGTTCAGCCTTGGGCAGCCCTCGGGACGCCGGCCCGAAGCCGATATTCTGACGCACCGAAAGCCAGGGAAACAGCCCGTAATCCTGAAACACCATGCCACGATCCGGCGCGGGGCCCGCGATGGCCTTGTCCCACATCAGCGCCTCACCGGCGCTGGGTGGCTCAAAGCCCGCGACAATGCGGAGCAAAGTGGATTTGCCGCAGCCAGAAGCGCCGATCAGGCAGACGAATTCGCCTTTCTCCACAACAAGATTGGCATCGCGCAGGGCTTCGATGCGCTGGTCATTTAGCTCATAGACCTTGCCGACATTGCGCAGATCAAGAATGGGAAGCTCAGCCATGGTGTGAAGGGCTCCAGCGCAGCAGACGGTTCATCACAGCGACAATGATGCGGTCAGAAATAAAGCCGGCAATGCCAATCACGATCATGCCGCAAATCACCAATTCGGTGCGCGACAGTGTGCGACCATCCATGATCACAGCGCCAAGCCCCTGCGGCACGCCGGTCATTTCGCCGACCACAATTACGAACCAGGCAAGGCCCAAGCCCAGCCGAAGCCCGGTGAAGATGGAAGGCAGCGATGCTGGCAATACCACGCGGAAAAATTGCGCAGTGCCGGAACAACCAAGCATGGATGCTGCTTCAAACAGGCGCTTTTCCACGCTCCGCACACCGAACACCGTATTCAGCAGAATGGGATAGAAAGCGCCCAGAAACACCAGGAAGAAGGCCGAACGCGGGCCAAGCCCGAACAGGATCATGGAAAGCGGCAGCCAGGCCGTCACTGGAATGGGGCGCATCAATTGCAGGAATGGATCCAGCAGCGCGCGCACCTTTTCATTGCGCCCGATCAGCAGCCCAAGCGGCACCGCGACCAACGCGGCCAGCGCGAAGCCGCCGTAAACCCGTGTCATGGAAGCAAAAAGATGGATATGAAGTGTCGCGGAAAACGCATCATCCCAAATGCCGCCAACCGCGAAATCCACCATATACTCGGCAACATCGGCGGGGGAGGGGATAAGCCGCGTCATCCCCGCCTTAACCGCCAAATGCCAGCCCAATAGCAGGGCCAAAGGCACCACGAGCGCGAGCAGAACAGCTTTCAGCCGCGGCCAGAGCATTCCCCCTGACCGCGACTTCTTCTCCCCCGCCGATTCTTCGGCGGCTACACTCGCGCTCATCAATGCAGCCTTCAGGAAGTCGCGACTTCGTTTGAGAAGCGCGGGTTGAGGAATTTATCGAAATTCGGCAAGACGCGGATTTGGCGCATCTCCAGCATCTGCTGGGCATAGGCGCGGGCCTGCGTCATCACCGTATCGTCAAGCTTCCAGGTGTATTCAACATTGTTTTCGGCCAAGGCACGGTCCACTGCAGCGCGCTGCGCACCCAGAATGCGCACGGTCGCTTCCGCCACTTCGGCCTTATTCGCCATCATGTATTCGCTGGCGCGGCGGTGAATGCCGAGCATGGTCCGCACCAGGGCAGGGTCTTGCGCGATCATCGCCTCAGACGTGGCGAAGATCATATTCAGGCCACCCATCGCAGTGCCATAGGGGAATTCCACCAATTCACCGACACCGGAAGAAAGCGAAAGCCCGGGGCCAGGTTCGGCACCCACATAGGCATCAATATCGCCGCGGGAGAGCATGGCGTGCATTTCGCCGAAGGGCACGCGCACGCTGGTGATATCACGCACTGTCATGCCGTTCTGACGGAGCCGTTCCAGGATAAACACTTCCTGAGTGGAACCAGGCCAAATGCCAACGCGCTTGCCGCGCATCCCGGCAATCTCACGAATGCCAGACCCAGCCTTGGCAATAACGCCCATGCCGCGATTACAGAAGGCGCCAACCACCACAACGGGTTCACCCGCCGCAGCGCCCAGCGTACCAGCGGCAATACCAAAGCCACCGAAATCAACGCTGCGTGTCACCACCGCATTCTTGCCATCGGTTGGGCTGTCGAAAGTGATGATCTCAATTGTCAGACCCGCCGGCGCGAAGCGCTGATACAAATGCGGTGTCATTGAATGGATCAGACGGAGCGATCCCATCTTCACCGTACGCGCAGCTTGTGCGCGCGCAATGGAAGGGGCGGCGAGGGGTGCGAGCGCGATAGCACCCAGAAGATGACGACGTTGCATCATGAATTCTCCTTGGTTGAAGCCTCAAGCGGGGGTTGCGATGCTGGCGAGAAAGGCGCGCCAGCCACCAAAACGGGTAATGTCTTCCGCGCCCTGCAAGCCTTCCGGTTCCACCAGAAAACCCTTTGGGCCACTGCCATCGGCCAAAAGCAGCGTGCCAATGCCAAGCGGGGCGGGAATGCGGGAGACAAAGCGGCCAAAGCCATCATCGGGCAGGGCCCAGACCTCGGTCGCAATCGCGGCACCGGTGTCGGCGGCAACGCGCAGCAAGCCAGGCCGACGCGGCGGGCCGCCTGCCAGCGCATAAAGCCGGTAGCAGGGCTCGGTCAGCGCTGTGCGGCGCAGCACGCCGCCTTCGCTCAGCAATTCATGGTTCAGCGGCAGGCCCGAAAGATGCGCGCCCACGACAACGATTTCGATCATGCGGCTTGCGCCTTTTCTGCTGCTGCCTGACGGCGCGTGAATTCCAAGCCAAGCGCCATAAGCGCCGCATCACTGCCGCGTGGACCGATCAGAGTGATGCCTGCGGGCAAGCCATCCGGGCGCTTCGGCCCGGGCACCGCAAGGGCTGCCAGATCAAGCAGATTGACGAAATTGGTATAGACCCCAAGCCGTGCATTAGGCCGGAAGGGATCCGCCGCCAGCGCTGCCAAGGTTGGGAAACAGGGCACGGATGGCACCACCAAAACATCATGAGCGGCGAAGAAATCCTCGGCCACACGGCGATATTCAGCAAGTTTATACATGCCGCGGAAGGCATCCATGGCGCTGAAGCCGCTGGCGCCATCAATGATTTTTTGTGTCACCGGATACAGTGCGCCGGGATGCGCCTGCGCGAAATCACCAAAAGCCGCCGCGCGTTCGGCAACCCATGGGCCTTCATACAAAAGCTTGGCGGCATCGAGCATTTCGGTAATCGCTGCTTCCTGCGCTGAAGGCAGCAAGCCCAAAGCCGCCGCCCAGGCCGCGCGCCCTGCTGCGTCATCCAAATGCGTATCCGCCGCGCGCGGTACCGCGATGCGCGCGGGCACCAAGCCCGGTTCGGACCAAGTAATCGGCCGGCTGAAGGGATCAGCGCGATCCTCACCCGCTAAGGCGCTAAAGCCTGCCCAGGCATCTTCAAGGCACGTCGCAAAGACCGAAACGCAATCCAGGCTGCGGCAGGCCGGAACCACGCCGCGCGTGGAAACTGCGCCAAGGCTTGGCTTCAGCCCGACAATGCCATTCAACGCCGCCGGCACGCGTCCTGAACCTGCGGTATCAGTGCCCAGCGCCAGCGTCACAATCCCGCGCGCCACGGCGACAGCAGACCCGGATGATGACCCGCCCGGCACATGCTCGGCTGAGGCCGCATTACGCGGCACGGGGTAGGGCGTGCGCACCCCAACCAGCCCAGTCGCGAATTGATCAAGATTGGTCTTGCCCAGGATGATGGCACCCGCCGCACGGAGCCGGCGCACCACTTCGGCATCCTCCGAGGGGATATGGTTGAAGGCCGGGCAGGCGGCTGTCATGGGCTGGCCTGCCACGGCGATATTGTCCTTCACCGCCACCGGCAGGCCCCATAGCGGATAGGCAACCGGGTCAAAACCGGGCAGGGCAGAGATCGCTGCCGCGATCATCTCAGGTGGCGCCACATCCAGGAAAATCCCCGGATCATGGGCGGCTTCCAGCCGACGCAAAGCCTCGGCCATCACCAACTCGGGCGCAAGGCCCGCCCGATAGGCGTCGTGTAGCGCGGCACGCTGGAAGGGAAGGGAAGTCAAATTCATGACTGCCTATCCGCAAGCCGCGTGCCGCCCAAAAAGCGGGCCGTAGGCGCCAATTGTATACAGTTCTGCATACAATTTGAGCGGCCCCCGATGCATCTGCCCAAGCCTGCGGCGAGTTTCAAAACCGTGCCTCCCGCCCGGCCATCACGCCCAAGCTGCCTTCGGTCGCCGCTAAATGGGCGCGCACCGCCGCCGCCGCCGCCGCCCCATCACCGGCGCAAATCGCCTCAATGATCGCCCCATGCTCAGCGTGGGAAGCCGCGAGCCGATCCTTCCCCCCAAGCTGCGCCGCGCGAAAGGGGGCCAGGCGCCGGCGCGTCACCTCGGCCAATTCCGCCAAATAGGCATTGCCCGCCCCCTGATACAGCGCCTCATGGAATGCGACATTGGCCGCGCGATAGCCCCCCAGATCATGCGCATAAACCAGCCGCGCCATCGCCTCATGCCGCGTCTTCAGTTTGGTTTTTTCCTTGCGCGGCAGGGCTTCCGCGCAAAGCCGGGCGCAGATCGCCTCAAGCTCCGCCATCACGGCGAACATCTCCGCCACACGCTGCGGTTCTGGTCGCGCTACCACCGCGCCGCGCCGCGGGCGCTGTTCCACCAGGCCGGTTGCGACCAGCAGGCGCAAGGCCTCACGTACCGGGGTGCGGGATGCGCCATGGGCCAGCGCCAAGCGTTCTTCTTCCAGCGTCGTACCGGGGGGCATTTCGCCCCGCGTGATCGCCTCGGCAAGCGCCGCCGCAATGGCCTCGGCCAGGGTTGGGCGGGTTTCCGGGGCGGCGGGTAGGGCCGAAAGATCAAGCGGCATGGGGCAGAAAATCCATCAAACATCGAGGGTCTTGGGGGCTCTCTCAGCATGCCGCGTGCCGCGCCTTGCCTCTGTTCACCAAGGCGGGCAAAATGCTGGGGAAATGGCCAGTCATTTAGTGGACGCATCAGGCGAACTGGTGAGCGACCGCCTGAAAGGGATAGCGGCCGATGCGCGGGTCATGACCTCGCGCGGGGATAGGCTCGCCGCCCGGCTTGGGCCGGGCATGATGCTATTGGCCGTCACCCCCGGCGTTGCGCCGTTTCAGCGCGTGCTTGGCATTCGGAACATTCCCTATCGTGGCCCGCTCATTAGGGTGCTGCCTGGCGTCCTTGGGAATATGGCGCCGCGGGAAGATCTGCTGCTGCTGCCCGATCAGGGTGTGGTGTTTCAGGGCCGCGCTTATCGCGTTGGGCATTTGGTTGATGGTGTTGCCATCCGGCAGGAGGAAGCGCCGGCCAATTTCACCGCCATTGATATCTTGCT
>Ga0315899_10001019_pt1 | contig 32570 bp, 14 predicted proteins | sample LakEriMetagenome_2_FD_203518 | JGI IMG/M metagenome (GOLD analysis project Ga0315899, IMG submission 203518) | Freshwater fungal communities from buoy surface, Lake Erie, Ohio, United States - Buoy 4 MA112 | ecosystem: Environmental > Aquatic > Freshwater > Lake | place: USA: Lake Erie, Ohio...
GGGTGGCTGGTGCTGTGCGGGGCTGCGACGCATGCCGAGCGGTGGTGTCGGCCTGCAATCGGAGGCCGCCCTCATCGACGTCCGCCTCGACGTCGGGTCTCTCCCGCCCAGTTCTTCCTCGCCGACTGTGGCGGGTTGTAGGTTGGGTGGGTTTTCTGTCAGACGTGATTGGTGGGGTGGAGATCGCATTATGGGAGGGGTACCCCGCATCAACATTGGCACATGGGGTCTGTGTGATTGTCTATGTCTAGTTCTTGTCTGCAGGGGCAGGTACGGTTTGGGGGGGAGGTTCTTCTCTTCATTCTGGGATCGAGTTTGGGCGGAGTAGGACCGGTGAGGGGTCTTCGGGGGGGAGGAAGAGGGGGGTGGTGTGAGGAGTGGGCCAGGAGCGGCTAGGACCATCCTACTTTTTCATACCATTAGTGCTAGGCCCCCAGCCTCGTATGGTACGTACCTTCCTTAAGGTACACACGCGGCCTAGGCTGGCGTATGCACTGCGGTGCAGAGGTTACTGAATCAAGTACCAATAAACAACATCATCATCTTCATGTCTGAGCAATCTCGATGAGTCGTACGCGCAGCTCGATGGCTTGAACTACGCTGCACTCAGCGAAGAGCGGAAAGGGGCATACGAAAGCTACTCGATCACCTACGTCATCATCCCTCATGGGACGAAAAAAGAAGATGTGTTTGAGGTGTATGAGGACATCAACAGCTGTGGCGAGGACCTGAATCCGCAGCAGGTGCGCCGCGCCGTGTACTACGGGCCTTACATCGAGCTTCTGGACACCATAGCAGAAGACTGCAAGGAATTTCACGTCGTCCGCGACGCGGCCGCAGTGCACAGGCAGCCAACAGCGTACGAGAAGTGCCCCACACACTCTGACCGTGAGCTCATTCTCCGGGCGTTCGCTTTCCAGACATCGGGCAATACAAGGGGCCTCTGAATACGATCCTGACCCGAGAACTCGTTGGCACGGACGAGTTTGAACATCGGGATGAGATAGACCAACAGTGCATCCGCGACACGCTAAAGCAGCAACATGAGGAGTTCAAGACGGTGATGAAAGTTGCGCGCAACGTGTACGAGGACCACCCTTTCCGAAAATGGGTCCCTGGGAGATCTCAGCACAAGGAGTATGGATGGAGTAAGTCGATTGCGCCACCTTTATGGGATGCCGGCTACCTAGCACTGGCAGAACTGCTCAAGGAGTTCAAGCCGGTCCAGTTCACCGAGTCCAAGCGCGAGATCGTGAATGCGCTCAAGATGAGCTACGAGCAAGGTTTCTTTGCGCAGGACACAGCAGCAGGGATCAGACTGGGATCACCGAGAAGAAGTTTCTGGCGAGAAAGGACGAACTGAAGCGCTTGTTCCGCGACGCGATAGAGGAGGGCTCTCATCCTCGCGATAGCCGACGAGCCTCCAGTCCGCACATGCGGCAGTCTCTCTTTAACCAGCAGAATACTACACAAAAAATGGCAATTGCCCGATCTGCTCGCAGACGTCAAACGAACACAACCCCGGGCCGACACACCAGGGTGCACAGGGACTAACCACCTCATGGCGATTCACAAGTGTGTGGCCGAGCAGTACCTGAGGAGAGTGCCCGCTGATGGGCTCCCGCTAATTGGCAGCACCATCTTTGCCGGGTATGGGTCTGCTGCCGGCCAAGTCTCGGATAACAACCCCAAATCTCTTTTCGGCACGAAGTACGATGGAGTGTACTTAGTCAAGGTGCTGTGGAATGGAGGGTGAGATGCGGGTAAAGCCCGACGGCATCAGCTGGAACCAACAACAGGTTGACGCTGTGCAGTGCATCACGAGCAGGATGGCGAATGGATCCGTGCGCCTGCGATTCACCGCCCCGAATGGTCATGAGGGGCGTTGGGAGAGTTTCGACATTAAATTTGAGCCCAACAAGTCTGAGTTTGTTGGGGCGTTTCAGCGGCAGGGCGAGGGCATTTTGACGACGCGGGGTCGCAACGCGGCAGACATGACCAGCTCCAGCGCCTGTTGCTGCGCTGTCATGTGATGAGCATGCGCCGCATGCTCAAACATGCGTGTAAAAATAAGTCCCAATGTTGACATGAGTTTTTTTCGAGTGTAACAACATGTGAAAATATCAACATGCATGTTCAAATTTCAAACATACAAGTTAAATTATTCACATGTTGACATGAGCTTTTTTTCGAACATGCATGTTCGGAGTGTAACATGCTAAAAAATCACATGTCAACATGCAAAAAAACACATGTCAACATGCAGCACCTTTTCCTGATGGCGAGGATTCAGTCAACGTCTTCAAGGTCCTGGACGACATGCAGAAGAAAAAGGGACAATAACCGCAGGGCTACCGCAATTTCCTGTACATGACAAATCACTCTCGAAGGTCAGGGCCAACCTTTGTATGCGCGCCCAAGCCACCTCCATACCCCAGCAAGCAACTCATTCGAGAATTGGCGGAGCACCCCCAGTGCGTGCCGGTCGATCCTCTACGCTTTGACGACGGGCAGGAAGAAATAAAGGCCGCCATGGCTGAGCACGCTGTGGAAATCGCTGCGAAAACCATGAAAGACAATGGTGAGTCCATCGCTGCGACTGAAGGCCCGCTCCCACCTGTGGGGCCGGGCGAGGTATCAATTGCGGAGTCCAAGGACCGTCCACGACGAACCGTCCATCGTGGAAAGTGCAAAGGGGAGCATCAGCTCGGATCCCAGGAGGCAAGAATGGCTTTCGTGAATGCTATTCCAGAAATAAAGCAAGTCTACGAAATTATGGGCCTCACACAGCATGTTTTGGGATTGGTGATTAGATGCAGTCGCTGCCATTGCAATCAATGTTGACTGAGATGCGATCAAATGCATCTTCCTTGTCATCCGACGCCCACCACGTATTCGCAATCTTTTCTCCGTGCTGCCTCTTCCTGTTTGACTCTCCTGTGCGTGCAGGTTGGCAAGCTAGATGCGAAAAAGCACCTGCAGCAGGACATCCAGACGGTCATGTCCAACAACATCATCCAGTGCCTCGGCACCATGCTTGACACGGTCGTCTTCTGAGTGTCTCCGCCAATAGCCCTAGCGCTTCATTCCACGGGGAGAGAAGCAGACACACTGCCTGCTGTGTTGGTGGAATTCTTTTCTTCTCAAAAGTTACAGTTCTGTATTGTTAATGGAACAAAGACTCGAAACCCCATCATTAAAGGCTCCTCCCTGAAAATAAACTTCACTTAAACTGAACCGGCCCATACTCATTGCTGCAGGCGCTCGCCAACGGCGAAAATGCACGCTGTGAGTGTGCGCTGATTGATTGGCGTGTGACCTACTCTGGAAGTTTCTCCGCAACCGCAATGAACCTACGAAAGCCCCCCTGCTCCTGTGCCCCCACGCTACTTTGCTCGCCAAGGCGTGCCGCAAGACCAAGCGGAGAGTGGGGGTCAATACTCGATGCCGCATAGCTGGGCCGCGAGTGCCCATAGGCGGTGTTACCCGACAGGGCGTTGCACTTACCGACCTTCAGTCACTTGTGGATGTCAATAAAGCGTGATAACTCCCCTCCTCCGTCCCGTGATGGCGGACAACGTGCATAAGCGGATCTCGCCACCTACGCCTGCGTTGCGTGGTTGTCCACTTTCACTGGGTTTGCTGAATTACCCTCCTCCTCCCCCCCGCTTCTCGAAATCAAGAATAGAGGGGGAGACAGCCAGAGTCACGAATGCTGACAGGCTTGGTCGGAGTGCCAGATTGAGTGCCGACAGTCTCCATGGCCCTGAAAACTTGATGCCCTTCCAACACCTGAACATGTGCTGCTGAGGGTACACAGGTACAGATACATTGGTTGAGCGCTGGTTGCAGTGCTGTGTCGTCCCTCTTGTGCGGCCCTATATAGTATCATATTATTGAATACAAATGAACTATAGGGACCCAGATCAGGAACGAAAATTTGAGTACGAATGATCAACACACACACACAGACACACAGACACACACACACACACACAGTCGCGGAGTATTGTTGCTATTAAACTATCTCTGTCGCGCGCGCTCTTTCTCTCCCTCTTTCTATCCCTCTCTCTCTTTCGCTCTCTCTCTCCCCCTCTCCCTCGCAAAGTGGCACCTCGCCGAAAACGGACATGCTTGCCGTCGAGTCACACGGCGTTGGCACCATTACGTGCCTCGGCATGTAAACCTGAAGGTTCGGTCGACGTCATCCGCCCTGTGCTGTCTTCTAAGTCTGGCGCGAGTAGCCCCCTCGCCAGCCCTGTGTTGTATTTCAAGTCTGGCGCGAGTAGCCCTCTACGTGCACAAGAAGGCCTTGCTCAGGAAGCAGCCTCAGTATACCACTGACCATCAACTGCTGCATAATTAACGAGAGAGAGTGATGATCCGCGAATAAACATTTATTCTCTTAGTCAAACATGCCATGCGGCTGCGGCATTTTATGTACATACTCCCATGTTTACACCTTTGTCTTCCACTTACTCATCGCCACCCCCACAACTTTGAGCGACTGCCCTTCCAACGTTTGTTCCTGTTCCTTCCCCGACATGAGTTCACTGTTCAAATTCTGGATTATTCTGCGTTCTATGTCCTTTCGTTGTCATGACTCACCCCACTCTTTTCCTCCCACCCCATCCCTGTTGCAAAATTTCTCAGCCCACGTTCTCTTACTTCTCATCCCTTCTCTTCTCCCATCTCACTTCCGCTTCATGCTCACGGATGCGTGCAAAGAAAGTCGCGTTGGCCCCGTCACGGCCTCAGGCCAAAACAGCCTACACCCTACCAACGACTTTCCTTGGTGTGTGTGTTTATTACTGCAGGACCTTTTACAAAGCTGTGCGCGTGGGGGATTGGCTTTCCTTGAGCTCCATTGGCTTTTGACTTCATTCCCTTCCCGCCTCTTCAAGCGCTTATTTGTGTGGCGGGAGCTTCAGAAAAGTTTTTCGCCGAGAGCCCTCTGCCCTTGGCAGATTGAGCAAATCATACCCGAGCTCCTTCATGCTAACTTTCTTGCGCCCCCGTCCGCGTCTGCCGGCATCTCCCTTCCCGTCTCCTCCGTCGTCCTCGTCATCAGAAGAGGCGTCGTGCATGGAGACGGCGACAATGGACCTCAGGGTCTCGTCTGTGAGCTCGCAGGCGCACAGATAGACCACCATGTCGTCGTCCAGCTGCGACTCCCGAAACTCTTGCGAGAGGTGACGCAAGACATGCGCAACCCGCGGCGCCAGTCTTCTGAGTTGGGAGCGGACAGTCGCGAGCCTCTTTGCACTGCACTTTTGCAGCCGCAGCAGTGCCTCCAAACCGCGCGCTTTGGCTTCCCCAGAAGTCATCACAGACTGCCTCTGCCTCTTCTCCACCCCCCTCTCTCCCCCCCCTCTCCCCCCTTCCCCTTCTGAAAACTCGGCAGCCTGTGTTCTGACGATCTTCGCTTCGCTCTTTTTCGCGCCTAGGCCCTTTTTGCTTTTTGAATTGTCGTCTAGAGCCTGGGCCGCTGCTCTGTCCTCCTGCTCGATTTTCAGCCGCTGTGCCAGGGCCACATCCCTCGCCCGCTCGTCCTCTTTCACTTTCAATGACCCAGCCAGCTCAAACCAGAAAATTACGTCGCTCTCATCCAAAACCTCCTGACAAATGCTCCACAAAAAGTCTCCCGCACTCCCTCCCTCACCCTCTCCTCCACCATCTCTCCCCCCCCCCAACCCCAAACTCCCAGCCCTTCCAGGCAACACGTCGAACGCCCTCTCGCTTTGCGACTTCTCAGAGCCTGCACCCTCCACCCCCCCATCTTCTTGACCCCTTGCACCCCCACCCCTCTCCCTCGCCCTTCCATGCAAATCGTTCTGGCCAGGCGCGATGGTGCGAGCGAAGGACGGGATGTTTGATAGGAGAAACATGCGCAGGGTCTCGCTGTCGACGATACCTGTGTGTGTATGTGTGCGTGTGTGTGTGTGCGCGCGGGATGTTGAATAGGAGGAACGTGTGCAGGGTCTCGCTGTCGACGACACCTGTGTGTGTGTGTGTGTGTGTATCTATCTATACCGTCACGCAGCGCGCGGGTGCGCTCTTCAGATCCATCCCGCGAGTCTCCATTCGAAGCAGCCGTCCACGTCCCCGCAAACATGGCATCGGCGTCGGAAGCGGCAGTAGTGTCTCCCCCCGGGTTCGTGGGAGAGTTGGTGAGTTGGTGGCGCCATTGGAGGATGCCGTCGTCGAGATGGCAGCGGAGCCAATCGGAAAAATCTTCCAGCGCACGCAGGTAAGACAGGAGGCAAGCGACGCCGAGGAGGGAGAGTTGCGAGGCGAGTTCGCGCCCCAGTGTATCGGCCACGAACAACACCATTTGCGCTGTCTCTTGCTGCCGCGCGTGACGCACGGGGAGGAGGCCACCGGCATTGTTTGCTGTGCTCCACCATGGCTCCCGGTACCTGTGTGTGTGTGTGTGTGTGTGTGTGTGTATGTATGTATGTATGTATGTATGTATGTATGTATGTATGTATGTATGTATGTATGTATGTATGCATGTATGTATGATGTATGTACGTATGTATGTATATACATACATATTACGTCCTAATTAAACCACCTATGCTATATATTGCGTCCTCGCCGCTGTGTTTGCTTCGTGTTTTTACGTCCTAAAAATCTTACTTCATGAAAGAGGACATATTATTTATTACATCCTCGCCGCTGTGTTTGCTTCGTGTTTTTACATCCTGTTTAAATTTCGGTTCATGAGAGAGGTCGCCCAAGGGTCACCTCTTGTAACGTCCTTAAAATGTCATTTAAACTCAATTCTATAAATTTCTAATTTTTTTTATCATTATATTATATATAACTATAATAATAATCAGTATAAGTTCTACAGGTCTATATGGTAGAGCTACCATTGTAAATTCTGATTTATTTACAGATGTAGAGAATCTTAAACAAACAGTTACAACGTTAGATACAACATATTAACAAAAAAAAAAACAGTTACAACGTTAGATACAACATATTTACAACCTACAAACGAACACCGTGTTGATATATCACAAAAAAAAAACTTAAACAAACAGTTACAACGTTAGATACAACATATTTACAAACTACAAACGAACACCGTGTTGATATATCACAAAATAGACAAGATATATCACTAAACTTAGGTAAAATTAATGATATAAACAATAATAAAATACCAACTATAAAACAAGATATTAATGATATCAGTACAAATAAAATACCAGCTATAAAACAAGATATTAATGATATAAGTAACAAATAAAATACCAGCTATAAAACAAGATATTAATGATATAAGTACAAATAAAATACCAGCTATAAAACAAGATATTAATATACGTATATGCATATATATATGTATATGTATATGTGTATACATAAGCAGACATACACACATACACATTTACCAGGGGCAGTGCTTGGTGAGCGCCTGGTGCCACGAACCGCAGGATTGCAATGCAGGCGAGGTATCGATGTTGCGCATATGCAGCAGCCACAGCAGCACACCGCCTGCCAAATTCTCAAAAGTCAGTATGCTCGTACATTTGCTAACAAAGTCACTGTAGAGGATACTTTTGAAAACAGCAGCCTGCGCCCTTGAGTGTCGCGTTGAACAGCACGCGAGAGTACAAGCCTTGATGTGTGCAGAAAGTGTCAAAAGTCAGCATCCTTGTACATTTGCAATATAAAGTCACTACAGAGACACTGTATTAGGTCTCTTTTGACACTAAATTAGGTCTCTTTTACAATACTTTTGAGACTTTGTGCCTTGAGGCAGGCTCCCTTTACACGTGAGGACATCTCTCAAGTGCCAGGCAAAGCGCAGATGCCGAGGGTGGTGAGCATGCTCGAAATCCAGCACTCCTTCATCCACCTGCTCCCTCAGCACCTCCAACGTATACCGCTCCAGCAGCGCAAGCACGTGGGCATCACTACCCTTACTCTTCCTGTTGAACTTGTAGTGTCGGGGGGCAGGCATCTGCGCCAGGCGCTGAACCTCTTCTTCCCCGATATACTGCATCAAAAAAGCCACCTAATATAATATTTTAATGTTATAAAATAATAACAATAATACTATCTTGTTATTATTATTATTGTTATTTTCACCGCCGCGGCGTCGAGCTGCCCGTAGATACATGGTGGCAGCACGTTGTTTACATAGTTGACGGCGGACGGGTCCAGCTTGACCAGCTCATGCGCTGGGAACCCAGAGGCACAGGCGTCCTATTTTTTTGTTTTATTTATTATTCATTTATCAGTCATTTATGTTTTTTTAAGGACGCTCTGGGAACCCAGACGCACAGGCCTCCTATCCCACACTCTCATGTCATATAGAGGACTTGTAAGAATATGTTGCCGCGTAGCACTCCCAGTGGTGAATTGGCAAGGTCTTGCGATTAGCAGTAGCAGCACTTGCACGGAAGAGGGATATCAGCACAGAAAGATCCGCGCCTGTCATCTGCGCGTATGCGCAAGGACCGGGTACATACTCGGGCAGCACCGCGTGCACCTCGTCGTACTGGCAGCGCCCTTCATTGCCGTCAGCATGCACCACGCGCAAGTGTCCTCGCCGCGCCCACTTCATCTCGCACATTCCTATCGCTACCATACCCTTTACGACACCTCCGCCCTCCTTCTCCATGCGCACAACCGGCATCCGCGCCCCAAGCAGCCGCTCGTTCGACGCGAGAAGCTTGCTGCTGCTCCTGCCACCACCCACAGCACGCGTAGCCGCCGATGCGGAGTCAGGTTGCCGCGCCGGATCGCTGGCCGCATCCTTCTGCTCATTACCCGCACCAGTGCCATGCCCGTGTTGCTGCAGGTTGGGCGAGCGGTCGGAGGAAGACGGCGAGCCATTGACAATGAGCTCAACGGCCGTCGCATCAGACGGAAAGCCGAGCTCGGCCGACGTGGTGAAGCGCACTTGCGGCCGGCCCATAGGTCGTGGGCCAGGCACGTTGCGCGAGGCAGGGATCCGCAAACACTTTTCGAGGAGGAAGCGCACGTCTTTGTGGTTGAGCCCGGACGCTGCCACACTGAGGGGCACCGCTCGGGCGAGGTAATCCAGCCAGGGGATTGCATATGCAGGAGCTGTCTCGACGCTCTGCGCTCCCTCCACTGCCCGTGACTTGACTGCTGTCAACGCCGGGGCCTTTGCTCTCTTGTCAGACGCGCCCTCTCCGAACTCAGGCGCATCTGCGGCGGCGGCGGCAGCGGCAGCAGCAGCGTCCTCACGTTGTTTGATTACAGCCTTTTGCACGTCTCTCAGGCTCTCGGGCAATCTGTCGGCGATGCGCACTTGGTTTTTCTTGTGGTCGTATGCGGACACGATGGTCTGCAGCAGCACGCGACGCGACGCAGGAGCATACACCGTGATCCGGCACCCCTCAAATACCGTGTGCGTAGGTTGGTTACGCATGCCGGCCACGCGCTCCGTCAGCCCCTTGAGTTGGTCTTTAAGCTCAGGAAGGCGGTCATTTGCCTGGAGTTGTTTGGCGCGCTCCACGCGAGCCTGGCACCGCAGCATCTGCTCAACGAGCCCATTAGCAGCTGAGGTGGCAAGTTGGAAGCTGTTGGTCGTGGCCATCGTCAAGTCAGGAATCACGCTGCTCAATGGCCCTGGCGCACTGGGGAAGGCGGACGTCCAAGCGTGCTCGTCTTCGCTGCCGCTCAGCCCCTTGAACAAGTCGCGGATGCACTGGGCTGCCACCTCCACGAACCCTACATTGGATTGGGAGAGGAACGGAAGCAGATCTATCATTTTTTGGATTCCACGTACGTCTGCCTCGAGCTTCGCCATCACAGTCCGTTGCACCTCCAACTGCTCCTTAATCTCCTCCTCTTGCTGCTGCTGCTGCTGCTGCTGCTGCTGCTGCGTCAGCCCCAGTTGCTCATTTGGCGCGACCGAGGCTGATGAGGGGGAAGCGGGGGAACCTTTAGCGAGGCGGGCCTGCCATTGCCACAGGACATGCTGCTGTTCCAGAACACGGTCTTGCGCTTCGGAGAGGTCCGCCAGGCTCGGGAATGTTTGGTAGGCTGGCTGCAGCAGATAGAGGGGAAAGCGCGCCCACTCCCTCAAGTCTGCCCCTGCCTCACACATCATGGCCAACCGCCTCCAACCCCTGTAGATCACACCCTTGACCTCCAGCTCTTCGCATCGATAGCCCTCCAGCACCTCTCGAAACTCGTTGTCCTCTGCAGTGCTTGCAACGGCCCAACCAGACAGCGCAGCCGCATCTACCGAGGCTTCAAGCGCCTGCTCAAAGGGCTCAATCGCCTGCGCCGGCCTCCCTAGCTGCAACGAAGATTTGAAGGCAAGTGTGTTCTTCAGGACAGTGCAGTAGCGTTGAAAAGTGAGGCGCTCCACTGTGCTCGAGAAGCATACTGATGCAATCACCTCACGCGCGGCGTGCGCAGCCGCCAGCAATTCCTCTTTGGCTTCCTTCTTTGTATCATTCCCATCTCGCGCGTGCTCTTCCGAGTGCACTTGGCCATCCGCCGGCCTTCCGTCGTCGTCGATACGCTGGAGTCTGCCCTCGATCTGCGCCAGATTCTCGCGCGCGCGCTGCAGGCGAGCAAAGTCGAGAGTCGCAGTCATGAAAGGCTGATACTCGACAAAGATTAGTCCCTTCCTCTCCCGTCCACAGACCGTTTTTGCCTTCTCCACCTCGACCGCGGGCAGAGACCGCGGGGGATCCTGACCCATCTGCATCAAGAGGGCCACCGGCAGTTCCAACATCCGATCCAAATCTGCATACGAGATCCGGAACATGTTGTCCTGATACCCGTCAGCCACAGGTCCACTCCCACCTCGCCCACCACCCGTCCGCCGCAGCCGCGGATCAACCCGCCTACCACTAAGCGGCCGGGCCCGGACGTCACTGTCGCGTCCTTTTGCTGCGTCACCTTGCGCATCATTTGTCAGATGATCGCGGTTGAGGACGAACCCGAACTCGATCATGGTAAGGAGCTGGTCAGCATTCAATTGGCGCACGATGGCGTCGGGCACGTGCAGGCGCAAGAATCGCGTGCGCTCTGGATCTAGTATCTTCAGAACATCCTGCTTCACAAGATCGCGACACAAGTACACAAAGTCCTCCAGGCAGATGCTGGGCATGTAAAAGGCGGCATCCCTGACTAGCTTCCGCTCCAGCTGCTCAACCAAGAAGCCAATGGTCGTCGACCGCATGGCGTATTCCAGGTCGCGCTCCGACAGCCGATGCAACACGGCGTCGGGCAGCAGCGCCAGCACATTCATTGCATGCGCGCTGAGCTGGGCAAGGCTCGAGAACCCGAAAAGACGCAGCTCGTAGTTGCGGAGGAAGTCGCACAAGAGCGCGTCGAGCTGCATTTTTTCAATATAGCCTGTGCGCGCGGCGGTGTTGTAGTGGAACATGGTCATGGCTCGCTTGTCTGCCGCAGCGCGTTGCTCCTGCGTCTGCTTGCACAAGGCAAAGGCCCTCACCACTTGCGTTATGACCCTGCGCAGTGGCTGCAACGAGTGCAACAGCCCGCTCAGGATGTGCCGCCGGTGCATCACGAGCACATGCACCGTGCTCCGCCGAAGCTTGAGCTTGACGGAGGAGCCTGTGGGACCGCGGAGTTGCTCCTCTACGAGGGACATTTCGTTGGCGGCAAACTGCCCATCCACCTCGAGCAGCACATCATCCTTGTTGACAAGGTTGCTTTTGGCTGCTGAAAGACCTGACACCACGCGCGTGACACTGATACCTTGGTCAGATTTGCCAAACTCCAGGCCAACCCTCGCCTCTTGAGGTCGCCCGTGCGCTGGCGCACCCGAAGACGCCACGGCCTGATCGCGCACCAGAAGAACATCGAATTCCTGTGCATCAAGGCCCAGGCGAGCCATGACATCTTGCTCCGTCACACCAAGCGCCTCAAGTTTCTGCGACATTTCCAACAGGGGGTGCACTTTGTTACTTTTGCCTGTCGTGTCGTGGGACTCTGCAGCGGCGTCGGGAAACAATTCCACTCCGCCGACCTTGAATGCGTTGCGCAGAGTCTTTTCATCCAGATGCAGCTGCATCTGCTTTCTCGCCGTCCGCCACTGTTCAAAATATCCGTCGGCCTTCTGGATGCTATCCTCGGCATTCCCTCGTCCACCCTCAAGCCCATCCCCCCCCACACTCTTAACGCTGGCACTACCCGTCGAAATATCAACTGCCAGCTGCTGCCACGACAGCCACTGCAACCGTCGCTCCACGCACCAGAGGAAAAACCCGGCAACGACCAGACAGCCTGAGGATTTGATGCGGTGCCGCAAATAATCTGCAGCCTTGTGGTCGAGCTCTTTCTTTCTCTTTGCCAAATCTTCATTCGACTCGGTGGCGGAGCGGACGTCCTCGTTGTGTTTGCCGTTTCTGTCATGCTCGTTTGCTGCGATGTCGGAAAAGCTGAGGAGCACCAATGAGGTGCGGCCTGACGTGAGCTGTAAGAGGATGAAGGCAAGCATCTCCTGAAACATGTCGGCAGCGTCTCGGGTGTCGCGCACTGTGTGTGCGCGATCACACGCCAAATCCTCCAACGGAAGCAGCTTGTAGTCAATGTCCTCGTGAGAAGGCCGGCCTGAAGCCAATTGCCACGGCGCGATGCCTCCTCCCGCTGAGAGCGGCACAGCCTTGCCTCCGTGCACACCGCCACGCGGCGTGGGGATGAACCGTCGCGCACTCCCACAGTCGACCACGGCCTTAATTCCCATCTGAACAAGGGCCTCATCAGCATCTCCGGCATGCAGCTCCGACACATCACATAGCGCAAGCTTGATCGGCTCAGCAAGCATCGAGGTGTCGGAGTGCGCCGAGTGCGCAAGCGGCCCGAAAAACTCAGCCAAACTAAAGGGGATCATGTGCACATTTGCACGGTTGAGTCGAGGTCGCGCGATAAGGAGCGCTTTTGCGTCTTCGTCTCTCGTCCTCTTGTCCCCCAGACCAGCAATCGGAGTGGGCACGGTAACATCAAGCTCGCCAGTCGGCAGCAGAGGCGACCATTGCACACCACCACGGCGAGTCGCTTTCTTCACCACCGACAGCATCAGGCACTTGCACAGCGTAAAGTCGTGCATCGCCACGACGCCACCCGTGCAGCACGCATCTAGTACCTGCCACCCCAACTTTCCTTCGCTGGCCGACGCCTGCCCTCCAGGACTCGCGGGCGATTGCTCGTCCACTCCATGTCCTGGCGTGGTGGTAGCGACGCTTTGACTATCGTCGCTCTCATCGCGCACCGCGCTGAGCACCTGTGTAAGGCGGACGTGCATACGCAGCGCGGCTGCACGTGGCAGCACAATCTCATCATCGACAAAGGGGAATACGTTGTCCAAGTACTGCGAAACCTGCGGCACCGCGCGCAGGCGTCGCAGGTAGATGCGCTCGTCATCCTTGTCATAGACCCTGAAAACAATCTCTGCCGTGAGACGGTAGCGAACGTCCTGATCCACGACCGCCATGAGGCGCTTCGATTTTCTCTTTTGCGGCATTTTTTCACTAGCAGCTTCCGTGTCCTGGTCCGTCATGTGCGATTCGGCACTCTCTCGCGAGGTCTCTGCTAGGATGCAGGTCTTGTCCACGGCATTGAAGCCCACGATTCTCTTTGGCGCGTTCGCTTTGTTGCTTTTTCCCGCCATCGTTGTGCAGTACACCATGCACCCGTCGATCGTGGTCCAATCGGAAACATTAGACAAATTGTCCAGGGTCAGCACATCTCCGCGCAGCACTCCGAAGCCCTGTGTGAGCGTGATTTCGAGCGCATTTGACACCGTGACGCCGCGGCGGCAGACCTGTAATTTCCTTTCAAGCTCTCGCAATTCAGGCTCAGAATCCTTGGATCCGCGCACCTCACGTAGGCGCGACTCGATCGCGCGGATTTTCCAAGTGGGCCAGTACGTAAAGGACATTTGGTGCGGGCGGCCTTCAGTATACAACTCCTTCAATTCGTGTATCATGCCGCCGATGAGTGGGGTCCCGTCAGTCTGCACTTTGGACGACAAGGGTCGCGGTAGAGCCATGCGGGCCACCGTTGTCATGTTTGCATAGAAGACGGAGGTGGGGTCCCAGTCCAACCAGTCCGGGACGGCCACATTGTGCATTTGTTCGCCCATTTTGACATGGAACGTCAGCAGGGGCTGCACGTATACATGCTGATAGATCCTTTCGGGTCTGGCCAGCTTCAAGCCCAGGGTTTCAATCAAGAGTGGCGAGCCGTGCTCAGGGCCGTGAGTTTCGAGGGCCTTGCGCGTAGCCGAAAACACCTGACACACTGATTTCCAAGCACGCATCTCTTGCTTGGACACGAAATGCGGCTCGGGGCGAAAGAGGGCACCGTCGAAGCTCGAAATAGATCTGAAGGACCCCTTTCCTGTTTTGGAATCGCTACGGCGAAGACCTTTCGGGATGGAAAAGGACACGCTCGGATGCAGCTTTGCGTCGGAAGCCTCGTGGGAATGTTGAGCGGGTGTCGCAGGCAAGTGATGAGGCGAGCGGCTCCCCTCCTGCTCTGATTGCAATTTGTGCACCGCGATCACTTCGAGGTACAGAATCGCCTGGAGGTCCTCAGCCTCGAGCATACTGTAGAGATCAGATCTGAGAAGTTGCTTCAGCCTTTTCAAGCCTGCGCCTACTATCTTCACCGCTCGTGGGATATCCACACCGCTTTCTTTGGGCCTGACCCGCTGCACCCGCAGCAAGGAAAGAATCTCCCCAGCAGGATCGAAATCCTCGCTTTCCAGCTCGGCACCTGCAGCACAGATCTCCTTTGAGCCCCCCAAAAGCAGCTCAATACCACATCGCACCTGTTTAGCATCCAGCTCTGAGTAAAGATCCTCGGGGAGATTCTTGCGGAATGACAGCACCGCCAGCGCGAGCCGGTTGATGTACGTGCTGAATGCACTCCGCGTTATCCATTGTATACTGGCGAGACGAGCCTTGTCTACGTCCTCTTTCGCTTTTGCAAGTCTGTCTTCGAGCCTTTTGAGAGCTAGATGCAAGGAGTTCAACATCTCGTTGTCACCCTCTGTGACGCCGTGGCCCATGATTTTCCTCTTAGCTTCCACTTTTTCCATCTCCGTTTGGAGCACCAGACGGGCCCGCGCAGCTTCCTTGGAAATGCTATCCAACTTCATCTGGTGGCGGGCTTGCTGACAGAATGCACCTGTGCGATGGCGCTCCATCATATCATTCTCGTCGTTGAAATTCCACGTGCTCATAACATCTATAATTGTGCTGTGGCCCTTTAGATCTTCCTCCGTCTTGAGGTCGGCGTAGACCGCCGCCGCCACGTACGTCTGCACTAGTGATGCGTCCTCCACACCTTTACGTCTGAGCAATTTAGTAAAGGTCTCAAAGTCGTCTTGGTTCTCGATCCAATGCCAGCCACGATTGATGAAGGGATCCGTCATGTTCTCCGGCAAGTAGTAGTACATGGTGCTCGCGCGTCCGGCGCAGCCGCACAGACGCATTGCGAGGCTGTCGTACCGGTAGTGCAACGTCGACAATTGCTCCATCTTGCGTTTCAGTATCCTTCGTCGATAGGCGCGCTGAATACATAGAGACGCCACATCGCGTGACATTTGCCACGCGAGCAACTGCATTCCAGATGACTTTGAAAGCTTTATGCCGCGTTGTCTGAGAATAGAAATGTCAGCGTTGAGCTCGGCCATGGTCCTAGCAATGGGCGTAACAACTGAATTGAACTGCAACCCCTCGGCCAGCAGAATTCGGTAGGTCTGACGGTGCTGCTCATTCAACTCTGAGTCCTTGACCGTAAGAGCATATTGCGGGATGATCTGAATGACCGCAGTGTGGTTGAGACGTTTATGATAATGCAAGACATGACAGAAAGTGGCAAAGGTCGACTCATCCCGCACCAGATACTCAACCATGTTCCTGCGTGTGGTGTGCGTGTTTGTGTGTGTGGGGGGGTATATGCCTGTCTAACTACCTGCTTGACTGCCTGACTGCCTGCCTGCCTGCGTGTCACAAAAGGTTAAAAGAAACGTTTCGTAAAAATCATATACCGGTGCACGTAGAGCACCTCCTTGGTGAAAATGTCCAGGTACGCATAGGTACCCCGGGCGCGCTGCTGCCAAGGAAACTGGCCTTGAAATAGGAGCAGCACCCAGTCAGCACCGTCTTCGATGCCCTGCTTCCACACGTACACGTTGTCATCATTGACCATGGCACGAGACACGCGCTGCATCATGAAAAGAACGTCGCCTGTGCTCGCTGTCCCCTTGCCGCTGCGGTTCAACTGCAAAATGTCCGAGTACTTGATCATCTCCTTCTCGACCTTGCAGATGTCGACTCTGGGATGCGATTTGAGCGCCTGGCCCGTCGCAGGGGTTGAGTAAATTGCCCTCTCGAGATCCCGCAGATCTGCGCCCCTGATCTGTTTCCAGTGCCGACTGTGCTTGCTCTTGAAGTCATTCCGCTGGGAACTCTCGTGTATTGACGCGGAGATGTCATGCGCCGCCGAGAGGTCGACATCCACGTCGGTGCGGAACACGAAGATCAGACTATCGTTATTGTGCCCCGTGAGCATCTGCATCCTGTTTTGCATGGTGTACCAAGAACAGTCCCACGGGATCGAGATCAAATCCAGTTTGCGCTCGAAAGTCGGCGGGCCTCCAACCCCACTCACAGAAGGCATGAGAAACAGCTCCCCGCTGGTCGTGCTAGAGAGATCCATCTGGCACTTGCCAAGCTGGACTTTTTGTTCTTGCACTGCAACGCGCAGGTCGCTCAAGTGCTTCGCGTTCCAGCCTTCTTTCGCCGGATTGCGGCTTTCTTTGCTTCCACCCTTGGCTTTCTTAGGCTCTTGCGTGGTGTCTTCGGAGCTATGCCGCTCTATAAATTGCCGTGCCCGGATATACTGTATGTTGACGTTGATGTCCAGCCAATTCCTGAGAACAACTTCGAGCAGCGCCTGCACGCCAGCTGCTGGAAGACGGAGCAAGTCACTCTCTTCGATGCGCTGCGGCACTTTGGCCCCGGGAGCTGCCGCCTTCCACAGTGTCTCTACTGCCTCAACGCACGACGTGTTGACGAGAACAAGGATCGCCTGCACGGCAATCCTGGTGGACTTCGTGGGCCCGGTGTCTTGAGACACTGCAACCTTCCGATTTAAAAAACCGATGAAGCTGGACTTCTTGCTCGCCGTCGATTGCACAGCCGCGCCCTCTGGCACGCCGTAACCCGTCTTCGATGGCGCAGCAAGCTGCTGTTGCTCTCTCCAGGTTGAATCGAGCAGCTTTTTACCATTCACCCAGGTTTTCATGTCAACATAGGGCACCGCATACCATTCAATTGGCGTCGTCCCCACTTTACGAAGCTCACAAATCGGAAATAGATTTTCCACCTGAAACCACTGTCTGAAGACGAAGGGCAGGGGGGAGCGGCGGCTGCCGCCGATACTCGCCCACTCTATGCAAGCGTGCTCTTCATCTTCAAAGAACAAGTCAGGACGGAATCGAAACGGAGGTGTAAAGACAGGCTTCCACGACCCCCAAACTCCCCAAACTAAAGTCGCGGGAGGCGCAGGAGCAGCACCAAAGAGGAGCTGCGCGCTGCTTGCGCTCGATTGCGAGGGGCCTTGAGACTGCTGAGCATCACCACTCTGTTTGGCATTTGCGCCTTGCTGCGTTGACGAGCTCTGTTCCACTCCACTGGGCACGCGCGTATCTTGGTTCTCGCTCTCTTCCAGCGACTTTTCAAATGTCTTGAGAGCATCCTCCGCTTCATGAAGTCGTCGTTGGGCTTCGAGAACTCGCGTCTGCTTGGCCTGGGTCATACTGCAGAAGCATATGAGGCGGTACTCACCCTGCACCTGCACCGAGAGCGTGCGTTGAAGCCCAGGATCTTGCGATAAAATCTTCACAGCGTCATTGAATTCCTCGGGATGATCCACGAGTTTCCTGGATGCTTCGATAGCGGGCAGCGACAGCAGACGCAAGTTGGCGCGGTGGAATCCCGCAGACCCGAAATTTGTGTCGGTATTGCCGAGTCTGGTCTGAATGCAGTCGAGTATCCTGGATTTAATCCACTCTAATTGGCGCCTTTCAACTTGATCTTTGTAGACATACGAAGCAGCAATTATTTTGTCTGTGCCGCTGTCTTTTCCTTCGCCCGCGTCGAATGCATCATGGAATGGTGTGATGTTTGCAGCTGCATATGAAATAGGACCCTCCTCAGCTTGCATCTTGTCGAGGCGACAAAAAGATTGCTTCATATTTTCAGCCTTCCAGAATGGGATATCGCGGATTCGAAGAAGAAGGTTGACGTATTGCAGACTGTCCTCACTCTGGTGACGCTTGACACGAGACGTTCTTTTCCACTCCTCCCTGCTCAAGCCCATAAGCTCACGGACGGCTTCGAACAGATCCTGCTCGTATTCCTCGTACAAGGGTTCATTGTCCGTGAGCACCGAAACTGCAAAGCTAAGATGAATTTCTGCTTTGTAGACGTAAGAGAAGAAAACGCGAACCCCGCCAAGCGCTTTACGCAGGGCTGCGCGCGCCTCCTCGAAGGTCGAGTCGATAGAAATCGGCACCCTGATCCCGTCCTCGCGCAAGGAAAGGGTGGAATCCAACGCGAGGCCCTTAACTGCTGATTGGACGACAAGTGAGAAACGTTTGACTATTGTCAGATACAAGACCAGGTCACCCGTTGCTGAACTTGCAAAGGCCTCCCGATGCACCACGTTTTGGACCGCCTCTTTGAAATCTGCGTCGTTCTCGACATGCATGATCCCCGAGGAGCAGTACAATGTGTGTTCCGTCGCATGGTCGAGATAGAAGTAGGGTAGATGCTCGCCGTCGTCTTGATGGTGCCTCTGTGCCCACAGTAGCGGTCCCTTGTATCGTAGAAACATTCCCTTCCACCGAAATAGCTCAAAGTGCGGATACCGATGTGTGAGCCCTCGCAGCATCTGAAGTTCGGCGTCGATGCTGGCTACCGACGACCACGCTGGCGCCTGTTTGTTGAGGCGTGCCAACACCGGGGTGCGTTTGGGCTCACGAGCGCGACGCGACTTCTCTTCTGGTGTTGTCCACATCTTGTGGGTGATAGCTTCCTCCAGTAGCTGCAGTACTTCTGGCTGGAAAAGTTGAGACACAAAAGCGGTCGCATGCTCGGGGCTCTCAACGCCATAGCGCAGTACCAACCAAACACCATGCAGACTGCTCCTTGTTCCCAGTTGACTTAACTCAATGGCCTCAGCGATTTCGCACTGCCCAGCCTCGAGAACCGTAGAATCATTCTCTTTACTCTTTTGTTTTGCAGGTGCTTGCTTGGGCTTTTCCCCTGCCTTCAGCTCTTTCGGTTTGATTACAATTTTCACACTCTGACCTATTGCATCCGATAAGAGCTTGCACAAGTTGTCTCGTTTCTTGTCGTCTGTATACACCTGAATGTCCTCGTGTATCAATGTCAACTCCAAGAGAACAGGGTAGCCCGTTCGGTCTTTGCCGCCACTTTTCCCCCCAAGATTGATGTGCCTAGCAAGGCGCTCTAGCCGATGCAAGCCCAGCTTCAGGCTGTACGCGCTCACACCTTGCTCGATCTCATCTTCAACGTGCGAGATGTGAATATCAGGTGCAATCTTGAGGCACCATGGCAAGTACGTCGAACGCGTCGCCGAGGCAGGAATGTAGGTGAAGCTAGTGGTGTCGACCCATGTCCCGGCCTTTGCACACACCATAGCCCGGAAATCATCCCATCTCGTAGCGCTGGCCCCATCGGGCAGGACGGGAACTTTCACTTCACAAATAGGCACTTCTTCGTTTTCGCCTTCGACCACGTCGAGAACAACAACTCTGACGGCACGTCCATAGATGGTGCGCCGTAGCGCAGATTTTTGCCTGCACTTATTGATCACCAGGCGCTTGTCTCCCACGCGAATCTCACTATTTTGTCCCTCTGGAAATTGGATACCAAAACCCGGGTACCACCTCCGCAGCGCCGCACCTGTTCCACCTTGTTCCGAATCGTCATCGAAGAGCGTAAGAGCGTGAACAGATTTGAATACTCCCAGGCTACCATCTTTCTTCGAAGAAAATGCGTTGATTGAGATAGGAATATTCGTCGAGGCGAGCCACTGGTCTGTTGTCGCAGAATCTGAGAATCGTGCACGCCTTTGATCCTGGATATGTTCAAGAAACAAATCAAAATTCATCAATGATATAGACGAAAACAACCGTTGCGCTAGCATTGCATGTCACGAGGCAATTCTCATATCAGTTTTATCACCTCGATAATGCAAAAATCGCTCTCTTCGTCATCATAATTCGGCTGCACAGGCACGAAGTCTTGGTTGTTGGCCCGGCATATTTGTATCCATATGCGCGTCAACAGCAAGAGATCCCTGCAAATCAACCAACGATGGAATTAAATGAACGCTTACTTTCTTGAACGCCAGTGCAAGGATTAAAAACCAACAGAAAAAAGATGACCTTTCATTTTTCACTGTCAGTTGCGCCCCTGGGCGCCAAGAATAGACGAACGACTGCACTCCTGCCGATTTCTTGAGCTTTCTTTGCACGTGTCTCCATTCAGGCGGCTGCACCTCCTGCTCCTCGTTCTTGAGACGCATCAGCTCCTCAACCTTGTGCAGGTCTTCGCGAAGCACCTCTGAAGCGTTGATACGGATTTTGATGCCCGACTTTTTGCGCAATCCTGCCGGAGCAATGATAATTTCGAAATAGAGGTCGCCGTCGGATGAGGGCTCAAAGGCGTCGGGCTCTGCGCCCCGGTCCTCGTCGACGTCTTGCTCGTCTTCCGAGCTCTCTTGCCGAATTTCGTGTATGACGTCATCGATGACGTCCTGCTCCTGCGCCGCATCTTGCACCAAGGAAGGCAGCCTAGCAAGGTCTTTCTTCAGGTTCTGCAGCATGCGCATAGATCCGTAACAGAGCTTGCTCTGCTTGTCAATCAACCTCACTTGGCATTGCCGCGTTTGGAAAATGCTGAGGTTCTTCAGCTTGAAGCAAACCGAGTCCTTTTGTGTAGAGTCCGCGATCTGCAAGACGTCAGATCGCTCGCCATCCTCCACACCGAAGAAATACGAAACTAGACATTGCCAGTTGGCAGGGGAATTCGACAACTGATGCATCCTGTCACCTGCAAATTCTCTAAGTGGTACCGTAAGCTGCAAATCATGGCTATCTGGGAGGATGTAGTTTTTTAGAACTACGACGTCGACGGACCACACTGCTACCAAGTTACCGAGACGATCGAGGATGCAAAAAAAGTTTTGGTGCTGTCCGGGATCTTTGCACTCCGAGGCATCTAGAAACACACGCAGTGCCCCGTGATCAGCTTCGTCTTGCCATACGCTATCCGTGAGCCAGGCGCCGCTGTCGATGTACGCAGAACAAAACATGCCGGTTTTGCTATCCTTACATGCAGCCTTGGTCAGCACATCTGCACTAGCAATGAATGGGCTTGCGGCTTGGGAAAAGATCTTGACGAACTTCCCGCTTTCGCGCTTATCAAATGGCAGTAAGCCCACTTTGCTTTCACCCTGCCCCATGTATATACGGAAGTTGCGCGAAGGAACGATGGGCTGAGGTCGTATTTCGAGTTGCAGAATCTCCAAGGCAGTTTCTCGGAAGTGGAAGGCGACCTTTGACCTGCTCCAATACATCGCCTGCGCGGCTCGAATAGATGACTCTATCGATGGGCCTACCTTAACGGGCACCTGCCAAGGCACACCTGGCACACCCACTACCGGCACCCCAGCATATTTAAAGAAGATTGACACTGTGCGACCCCGAGGAAGAGCAACATTGTACCGTCGAATCTGGCCCTTTTCCGCATCCTCAGCTTGATATGGCGCAAGGGCCTGCTCGTCAGGGTCTTCATCTTGCCGGACGCGCCGAGGTATTGGTGCTGATTGCGTTTTCGATGAGTTTAGAAGGAGACTGCAACAGTAAGCATGCTCCTCAGCGCTCGTCAAAACCTCTAGATCCTGACCTGACACTGATATGACGACCTCGACATCATTCGTATAAGGATTGCCAAGTTCATGCTTGAAGAAGCGTGATGCAGGGTCCCACGAGCACGGGAACCAGTGCCTGACTTTGGTCAAATCTTCAATCACCATCCGGTTCAGATCTGTGGCATTCCTCTTCTGGAACTGTTGTACTTCTTTCAGCGCGCGCACTCTGCTAATCAACCCCGCCTCTTGCATTTGCATATTAGCGCGCAATTCTTTTCTGCGCACCACTGTCCAATCGCTCACGGAATCAGCACTTTCAGTCAGCACTTCAAAGAAGCTAGAAAATTGCCTGCTGTCCACGCCGTGGATGTCACCTGTTGGTCTGTAGGCGTTCTCCTTATTCGATTCTTGCACCTGGTGCTGCAGAGTTTGCGCTAGCAGGAATCTGCGCCTTTTGGCACTCAATTTGGCCGCTTTCGCAGCAGCTTCTGTGGACACCTCCGTTGCCCCCTCGTCCATACCGTCATCAGCAGCTGCCCTCACGTAAATACCATCAACTTTGATGTAACAATCCTGGGGCAAATTTGTCAGATTCAGCTTCTCCCACTCCATGTCGCTGAGCACAAGCTTCTTTTTGAGTGCTGCCGCCAGCGCCTCGTTTTGGATTTCTGACCCGGTCTTTGGCCTTTCAGATCCCACTCTCTCCCACTTAACACCTCTTGCTGTCGCAGCAAAAACGTTCGATGGCATTGGGGATGCCGGCACCTGCATCGGCATGGCTTGAGGAGGAGCTGGTGGTTTTGAAAGGCCGGAATCTTGCGATGGCATCGAAGATGCTGCTATTGTTGGCACATCCTCGGATCCTTTTGACGCGTCTAGAACTGATTTCGAGGCGGCGGGTGATCTGCTGTCGGTCGCAGTTTCGGGCGGCAATAGAGATTTTGCCGTTGCTGCAGATTCGGGCCACAAAGATTCGGCAGCGGATGCAGGAGGACCAGGCTTATCTTCTGACGGCGGCTCCAAAACTGAAGAGGAAGAGCTCGACTCCAGAGATGCGGGGGGCGGGGGGGCAGACGCTGCGCCATCCTCTGACGATTGAGCTGACGATGTAGATACAGCAGATTTACCAGCACTAAGATCGGCGCCATCGGAAGCAACACGATCAGGCGATCCTCCAGCTTCCACACCAGCAGCAGCATCCTGACTTCTTACTTGCGCGTTGTCAGATGCTGATACAGCGAAGCTTCTACCGGCGAGGGCAAACAGGATGCGCTTAGCATCTATCAACTCCGGCAGACGGTCCACTTCAAAGAATCCTTGTCCCCCATCTGGACAGGTATGCCCTTCGTGTTCTGAATACTCTTTTCCACAAGCAAAGCACGTTTTGCCGAAGTGCCTCTCCTTACAGCCTTCATCGCACACACCACACACCTGCAAGTCTGACAACATTTTCATGAAATTTGGCAACGATAAGAGATTAAGCTTGATGGGCTGGTCGATAAAAGGCTGCTGCATGTTTGCCTCAATGACGGGGTGCATGATGATTGTCTTCCCATTCAATTCCACTGAGAGGGCCCCCGGCTGCTTCGACCCCGCGTGTGCTTTTGGCATGCAATGCATCCGCAGGCAATCAGTGAGGACACCAGAAGCGATAAGAGAATCCAACCGACGCCCCACCATTTTCGCCTCAAGAGCATTCTTCGTCACCATCTGCAGCTTCAGCACCATCGTCGATGGCTCACCAGAATACTCCGCGTGCTGCGACAAGATATCAATAGAGCACACCTGAATATCTCCATCATCTGCCTGCATCCGGAAAGGAGAGCCCTTGGGTAACCAGTCTCGGCGATCACGATGCGAAACTGCGTCCGCGCATGCATTCACCATTAGTTCGTCAAGCTCACGCTGCAACGCAGCCTTGTACGCCTGCGGCAAAAGACGCCCCAGGCTATGTCGAACAGTTTGTCGCGAGTCACCTGCTGCTGCCCCACCCTGATCAGGATCAATGTCGGGAGCTGGAATGACAACAGTGCCCCCGTACCTCAAATGTGCTCTTGCCCATTCAAGGTCGTCCAGAACCCTCGATGCGTAATCCTCGATTGGGGGTAAGGCTGCGTCTGGCGTCTCGCTCCCAAACTCAGTTAGCACTCCACATGCGACGCTTCTATCATACAGCTCCTGGCTCCCCTCTCCAACTCGTCCCACCCACATTTCGTGGAGGTCTGATTCACCAACACGCACAGGGTTGCTCAGGGCCGGGCCTCCCGGAGCCGAAGGGACACTGAGGGGATGGCTGAGGTCGTGATATGTTGTCAGGCGAGTTTCCGGATCTTTGACGGCCTCCAACGTCTTGCCGTGCCAACCATATAAGGCGGGCTTCGCTATGAGCCTCCTAGCGCTCTTGACAATGCTACGCATTCTAGGCACACCGAATCCCCGCCTCTTGTCGAAATCATTCTCGTCGAAGAGAAAGAGCGCATGCGGCTTGCCCTGACGGAACAAACGGAACTCTTGGTCCAAGGAGGAGACTTCAAGTTTTCGGCGCTCATACTTGACGAGCCCGACCTGAACGATGCACTCTAAAAAGCGAGAAAAGCGATGCTGCCAGTGCTCGTCGCACTGGCCCGGCCGGAGACCTTTGAGAGAGAGGCCAACGAGCACGTGACACCGATTTTCTGGGCGAGAGAATCGCAGAAACGCGTCTTCACTCGAGCTGAAGTTGCGCGACAATTCTGTGAAAAGTTTAGTCGAGATCACTCGTAATCGCCTGGTCAGAAGAGAGTCGCCATAGAGCTGCTTGAGCTGCTGTTGTCCGTAAAACGAGTCTTTCTGCTCGAGGGTGTCCGCCATGAAGGGAAACACAACATTCAATGATTCAACCTCAAGCATCTTGTCCATGTCCTCGCTTCCCTGAAAGTTATGAGCTGCTATCGCTGTGATGACATCACAAGCCAGCGCATATTGAAGGCTGGCCCTGTCGACCAAGGCCCGGAGCACATCCCGCAGGCACCATCGCCGGCCGCCTTCTTGCAGCCTCGCTTTAATGGTCTCTTTCACCGAAGCCTCGTGGATTTTCACAATGCTCATGGCGATTGAGAGTGATATTGGCGCCTTTTGCAAAAACGTCGCGTGCTGAGCAACTCCTTGCTGTGACAAGACGCCCAACTTATTGACCTCTTGATCGCCTTGGGCCAGCCACGCCGCCGCCAGCTCGAAATTTTGCTTCACAGCCCGACCTTCGCTGTACAGCGCCGCAAGCTTGGAGGCTACACGCCTGTGGCCGAGGCGCCAGGCATCTTGAAGCATACGCACGCCTGTGCTGGGATGTGAGTGTGGAAAATCAGTCTCTAGATGAGAGACAGCGAGCTGCTCTATGCACCGCGCTTCCAAGCGCCGAGCACCACTCCGGAAGAAATTTCGAGCGCCAGCAGCGTCCTGCTCCGTGCCGATCCCCAACTGTTTGCAGATGCCCGCGTTGAAGCTGGCTCGCGAGTGCCCTTGCTCGGAGGCTCGTCGAAAACAATCAAATGCGCGGCTTCTGCTTTGCTGGGAATTCGAATCCTGCACCATGTGAAAGAGATGAAGAATGCCCATCCCAAACATTGCTGCAGGATCCATTTGCGAGCCAGAAGCCAGCACCTGCATGGCGCGTTTAGCATCTGCAGACGAGCACGCCTGTTGTATGGTCCTCAATTCTGTCCTACATTTTGCACGCAGCAGCCCTTGACGCCCAGCTTCAGCATACAATAGATGTGCACGTGCAACGTCTGCTTGACTGCCGCAGCCCACACGCATTCGATCCAAGGAGTCATCCTGAGGCTGCGGTCGCGGCGTTGCATCTCTGTTGAAATCTACCAAGGACCGCTTCTCGAAGTGACGCTGAGAAGCTATCAACAAGATCCATTCTTGAGCTGCCACCATGTCTTGCGCACTTTCGAACCCCGCTTCGAGCAGTAAGCCTAAATTGTACCGTGCACAGGCATGGTTGGCATCTGCAGCCCTCTCAAGATATTTGGTTGCCTTGATGATGGCCTTCCACTCAATCTCTTTGTCGCGGCTCTCGTCACGTGAAACCCCGGAACGGAGCGCCTTCCTGTGCTTAATATCTTGCTCCAGCGGCCAGTGCATGAAGGCACAAACGCCCAAGGCCACCCAAGCGTTTGCTTCAAGTCGCGAAGTCTTCTTAGACCTCGAGGATTGGGACTTGGATTTGTGCTGCGACTTGCCCTGCTTGACTGCAGAAGTAGAGACGGGGGTTTTGCCAACACAATTTCGCAGGAACGGAATCCAACGATTCAACTGGCCCACGACCTTTTGCTGGCAGTACTCCGTGTAGATACTTGCAAGGCTTCGGGCCTGGTCCTTGTTCGTACCTGCATAGCACATCATCTCGGCCATGCCTATGTCGGTCGCTTCATGTTGCTCGTGCCCGATAACATCCCAGACACATTTGTCAATGCTTTCGAAAGCAAAGGTGTTGCCCTTGTGCTCGATCGTAGTGCCTCGATCCAGGACTATGGCGTTGTACGTGCTGTCCTTGTAAGAAAAAGCAATCGTCATCCGATCCTGTATCAACCCAGCCTCGAACAGATCCGCCAACCTGGGAAATGGATACGGCAGCCCATGTGTCTGCAAGTTTCGCACCACCACCGAAAGGTCCCTGATGACTTGCTTGATTTGCTCCTCTATCTCGCTCAAGTCAAGGACCGAAAGCTGCCCAGCATCCTCACCATCGAGATCGCGGAATTCGACCACGAACGGGAGGTTCCTCCTGTCCAACGGGGCGTCGATATCGTAGAATAGACCTTTGCGCACCAACTGCAGCACCTCATGATCCGGCAACGTGATGCCCAGGACCTGGCGTGGCTGCGACCGAGGCGCAACGCGGCTAGCCGGCAACAGACTCGATATTCTACCACGCTCGGAGCCGGAGGTCGTGTGCGCACTAGTGTTGCGCGGGCGAAGGCCCACATTGACAGCTCTCAGGTGCAGAATGGCCCCATCCTTGTCGTTGCCATCAAGAAGCGCTTTGCCCTTGGCAGCTGACTGCTCGGGCTCGCGAAGGGGCAGCGACCCTTGAAAAAGCACGCTCTCGCGCTGCTGTCGGAGCAAGACAAAAAGTGGCAGCGTAGCGACGCCCAGAGAGAAGAAGCGATTGGCAGTCTGCGCCCACACCGAAATGTGCAGGTTGTGCATCAAGAGGTAGGAAGCTAGTATATCGTTTCGTATGTCTTGCTCCATGCCAGTGTTAAAGGGATCAAGATCAAAAGCAACATGCACACCGCCTTCCTCCTCGTTTGGGCTCCGGAAACGACGATCCATACTGATAAGACGGTAGACACCCGAAGACGCTTCGCCCGACACTGCCTCCAACGCAACAGGTATGTCCCGGATATCCTGATAGTGGTAAAATTGTAGCGAAACAAAGATGGCCTCGACGGCATGTTTGAATTGATGCACCGAAAGACCCACGAGATTGAAGACAATTCGATTCACGCTCAGTGGATCCCGAACTTCACGTTCTAAATCTGCCGCCAAAGACAGCAGCCGAGAGGTCTCGAAAACAATTGAAACGTTGGTCGACTGGCCCTCGGCTTTTGTTTGCTGAGTCTCGTGTTTTGCAACATGTGCCCTGGTCTTTTCCTCTGCTTGCAGTCTCTGTCTCTCCCTCGCCCTTTCCTCCTGCGTGGTTTCCTTTACCCACGCAATGTGTGCATCTGCTTTCTCCTGCTCACGCTTCTCTTTCTCTGCTTTGGCTTTCAGTGGGTCGGCAACCGTGCTGTCCTCTGAACCCAGCGCGTCTACCTCGGCACCGAGCGTATAGCCATCTGTCTTACCAATCATGAGAACTGGAATCGATAAATCTTCCATGAGGATGAGAGCCTTGCGCGAAACCACAAAGGTCTCATCTCGCGCTCCATACAGCAGCGAGATCTTGAGCGTATCGTTAGTAGCGTCTCGGGATTCCACACAAGCGACCACATTCGAAGACTTGTCGTAGGCCAAGTTTGTGTCTCCGCTGATGGCATACAGGTCGTCTGAGTCATTGATGATCACAACGCCGATGACGCCTGCGCAGACCACACAAGTGTCAAAAGAGACCCACTTTCGGGGCAAAAGAGACCTACTATATGCAGACTTTTGAGAGCTTGCCGGCATGAAATGCGCGTAGAGCTTTTTCTTGCGGCGAACTTGTCCCTCCTGCCAGGATGCACGCAATGTTGCCACGCAGCTCCTTCATGTTGCGCAATCGCGAGTCTGCGTGCGGCGGATCACAAAAACAGAGCTTTCCAACAAGGTTGGCCCCCACACTTCCTCCAAAAGAAGCAGCACGAGCAGAGATGGAACGTATTCCTAGTCTTCTGTCTGCGCAATCCAATCGTACTCGATGGTCAACAATGTGAAAGTCTGTCAGGCTTCGGCGAACTTCTATCTTCCCCAGAAGCTCCTGGTGCACTGTCGCCAGCTCCCCCAGCTCAGAATATCCAAAGCGAAGCAGCAGGCCTCGCACTTTGGCTTTGGTGGCGTCTTCATCGGGCTCTTGCTCCCACCCGTCAATACCGCCCCGTATGTCGCCAGACGCCGTGGAGCCAGGTTGATACCAAAGGCACGTCCTTCCTCGGAAGTTGGGCACCATGTCCCCTATGTCGTCCTTGTACAGAAGGGCAGCTATTCTTGGATGCAGTTTGGCCTTGCCTGCCTGAGCAAGGGCGCCCCACGCAGACACGTCCAACGGGGCAGACTCCTGCGGAGCGTCGTCTTTTTGATGACTCTCCTCCCAATCGCTGTCCGGATCCGGTCGAATCTCAGTAGGCATACTCGTGAGCTTTACGCGTGTACTGACAAGGTGCTCTCCGTAATCTCGCCCCCGCAAAAAGCACTGCTCCGATGTAGACACATTCACTCGAAATTTGCCCTCCGCATCACGCTCAAGCAGCATCGGGATGATAACAAAGGTAGCACTGTTCAGCAGCAATTCAGGCAGCACTACCTGACCCTTTTTGTTCGGATTGCATGGCCTGGATATGAATTCGAAATCCCAAAAGTCGAGGTTGGGCCCCCTGTTGCGCAAGACAGACTCCAGCAAAACAGCCACCATGGCCAGAGGACCCGACGAGCTTGCTGCTGCTGTAGCAGCACCAACATCAGAATCTTGCAGGTCCCTGAAGGCCACTGTCGCCTGCCGTGAAATGCCGTTTGTGCAGGATATTACGATTCTCACTCTGGTTTTGTTTGTCGTGACCGTCAGCTGAAATTTGGGATTGAGGAGCCAATCCTTGCTAAGCGGCCACGCTCCACCTGCAGTATAAGGGCCAGCAGCATTGTGACGTCTTCTTAGCCACTGGCCTTTGGCAGTGAGGGTTTGCAAGTTACGATTTACGGCATCCTGGAGAATATAGAGGGAGTTGAAAGACACAACGAACGCGTCGACGCTGATCCAAAACATTGTCGGGTCCTTTTTCGTACAGACTCTCCACTTCTGCCAAACGAGTGCCTTGGCGAGCACATGCCACTTGCTCCGCATCACTCTCACCGTGAGCTCGATGCCGATGAATCGTCTGAGGGCGAGTGCAGCTTCCAGATGCAACGCCAAATGTGCTTCCCGCCACCGAGGCTCCTGAAAGCTTTCCTCGTGCTGTAGGTGCAGCAGAGCATTGAAAGAATTCCAAGATGTCCTGCCCCAGCGGCTTCGCAGCCCAAAGAACGTCACCCCCTGTACCACCTTGGTTGCGGCTATGCTAAACATGTGGTCGCGGCTCACCTCTCCCGTGTCCTCATGGTCGTGCTGGGAGCGGCAAGATGCACCCAGGACCGCACCGCGGTCTAAATGCTCCGAAATAGTATCGCCCAATGCTTGCGTTTGATGCCTGTGCGCTATCGTAGCGCGAGCATTGGATCCATGGTTTCTCAGCAACTCACTTCGCTGGTCAAGGTATTCCTCTTTGCTGATGCTACCTATTCCAAATTTTTTCACCACCACTTGGAGTCTCGCCCGCAGACAACTCTCCTCCTTGTAGGCCCCTGCCGCCGGATCATCGGCAACACGAAGGAACCAACGATTGCGGGGGCTCCGAACGGCAAGGCCGCTGTGGTATCCACTTGAGACACCACTTGAGACACCACTTCCATCGAATGCAGGCGCCCATCGAAACGTTTCAGTGAGCCCACCAGTGAGCCGATGCATTATCAGCAAAGGGCTCGATTTCCCTAACTCCTTGTAGCTTCCAAAGGATTTGGCAAGTGCTTTCTCCAGCAACGGCGCCCAGAGGTGCTGAATATCGGCGGCAGATGTGAAGATCAGATTGAAGTCCTTGTCAACGGGCAGGAAATCGTCGATTGTATAGACACGCCACTTGCCGCGCACGAATAAATTGACACTGTGTACACCGTACTTTAATCTAGACGAAAAGTCCTTTCCGCCAAAGAGGCCACGCACGAAAGACGGAAAGTCCTTGCGAGAGGATAGCATCCACACTGCAGCCACAAACGACGTGTGATTCACACCAGCAACGCCCTTACCCTCAGCGACCTCATTTGTGCCAGCTCCAATTAGCAAGAAACTGGGCGCAGGCTTGTCGGCCCCGGCCCCCTTTGAAGAAACCGGCTGGAAGAAGGAAGAGCCCGACTTGATAAAGTCGTCCATTTGCAAATGTGAAATGCCAAACATGGCCCATTCTTCCTCTGTAAATTCCAGCTTGGTCAGCAAAGCGGCCGCCAATTTGGGACTTGTCAGCTGACGGCCCTCCCTGGGCCGTAACGCACCTATATGTATATATCATCATATATGTTACACACACACACACACATGCACACACACACACACACACACACATGTACATGTAGCACCGATTTTTTGCCACTTTAACCCCGATGTCAATCGAGACCCTATGTCACCAACTTTCAGGGCTCGCGTCCCTGCCCCCGGACTAAGTTTGGAATTTTCTGACGACGACAAGCGCTTGAGCTCCGAGGACACATCTTCCCTAGACGCTGTGCCCTGGGAGGGCGGTTGTTGTAACGAACTCCGTTGCATCATTTGCTCCACGACGCCTTGCATAATCTGCTCTTTGGCCTGTATGTTCTGCAGCAAATTTGGCGGGCGTAACCACTGCACGCCATCCTTAATGTTTTCGGAAATATTCCCCCTTTTCGACCTGCCTCCCCAAATACTGACGGCGGAAGGCGGAAACTCTGTATCTGTGTAGAGCGCTGACATTCGCATGCGATCTAAAATCTTCAAGTACTCCTCACGCACGTTTTGCTGCGCAACCGCTGTGATGTTTCCCTTGCTCACCTCCCTACTCAGAGCCTCCATCAGCGCAGTAGAACTGCTAGATGGCGATTCAAGACGAAGCACTGCGCGTATATCGTTGGTGGGCGACGACGCCTTGACGATGATTTGAACCTGATCCTTGGTTACATGGAGACATTTCAAAAGCGCAACCTCAAGGTATTCAAGCGCACTCTTCTTGAGTGCCCAGTGTTTGTCCTTGACCTGGCTCGTCGAGAGCGCCCCTCGCAATACAACTTCGTATTCGATCACATCCCAAATTTCAAAGCCCACCGCGCTGGTGGTGGGAACATTAATGCTCTTCTCAAAGACAAGGCACCTCTTGGCCACATCATACTTTTGAATGCCCACCCGTTCAGACTCCCTACCATCACTGTAGATCAGAACAGAGAGTCCTTGGACATTCTCCAGAGCATCAACTGGTCTAAAGTAGAAGCCCCCCGACTTTATAAAGTGATCAGCGCGAAGATGTTCGACGCCGATCCCGTCCCATTCCTGCTTTGTAAACTTGGTTTTGCTCGCCAACGCCTTTACCAGCTCCGGGTTGGTCAGCTCCCGCCCGTATGTGGGTCTTAAGTGGGTCATTTTGGTCCATGTTAACCCAGATGCAAGGTCGCCTTGGGGCAGAGATTCCGGCAGCAGAAGCCCGTCAAACCTGTTGCGATTGGAGGTTTGATCGTTGCTGTACAAGGTGCCTTGGCCGCTCATGCCTTTTACTTTCAACTCCGCTGGCGCTACCTGTTCCAGCACCAAGCCAGCCGTTGGCAAACGCCGCTCTGCTTCGTCCGCTTCCAGGCGTTTGGCGCGTGACACGTCATCTTGACGTCCATCCATTATCGCAGCAGCACCCAGCTTTTCACGGTACTTAAACACTCTTCCAACGGCCGGCTTCAGATAGCAGTCCGCCACTTTGACGTAGCAATCCTGGGCCAGATTCCCCAGGTTGAGCTTATCCCACTCGTCTTTCCTGAGCACGAGCTTGTTCTTGAGCACCGCTGCCAGCGCCTCGCTCTTGATTTCTGACCCCGAATTTGGCCTTTCCGTGCCCATCTTGGCCCACTTGAGATATGGTTGACCTGCGGCGCCTCTTGTCCCCGGCACAGGGGTACTCTCGTTTGCGTGACTTTGGCTTTCGAGGTCATCGTATGGGTCGAAGGCCTCAAAGAGTTCTTGTTCCTCGTCTGGGTCGTCTTCATCTGAATGATGGGCTACTGCATCATTGCCGCCATCCATGCGCCGTTGTGCCTCTGCTGCCAGCACCTTTGCACTAATCTGGGACACATCCGCTTCATGACTGCAGCGAACTGTGAGGATGCAGCGCATTGAGGGC
>Ga0315899_10001020_pt1 | contig 32563 bp, 34 predicted proteins | sample LakEriMetagenome_2_FD_203518 | JGI IMG/M metagenome (GOLD analysis project Ga0315899, IMG submission 203518) | Freshwater fungal communities from buoy surface, Lake Erie, Ohio, United States - Buoy 4 MA112 | ecosystem: Environmental > Aquatic > Freshwater > Lake | place: USA: Lake Erie, Ohio...
TAATATAATATAATATAATATAATATAATATAATATAATATAATATAATATAATATAATATAATAATAATAATAATTATAATATAATAATAATAATAATAATAATATAATAATAATAATAATAATAATAATAATAATATACATGATAATAACATACATGATAGTAACATGATAATAACATGATATTAACATGATATTAACATGATAATAACATGATAATAACATGATAATAACATGATAATAACATGTTATTAACATGTTAATAACATGTGCATGTTTCACAAAAGTTTAGGAGGGAGGTCTGGGAGTCCCAGAGCTTTATAATGTTTATAATTATTTTATAATTTATATAATACATGTTATTATCATACATGATAATAACATGTTATTAACATGTTATTAACATGTTATTAACATGTTAATAACATGATAATAACATGATAATAACATGTTATTAACATGTTAATAACATGTTATTATCATGTGCACATTTCACAAAATCTTGGAGGAGGGTCTGACCCCCCCCACCCCAAAAAAAAAAGTTCGAAAATTCAAAATCCTGATTTCAACTATTGACAAATGCCTTTGTTTTGTGATCTGTTTTGACTTAATTCATGATTCAAAAATGACGTAATGACATCATTGCAAAGTGTTGTCATTGTCATTGACACAAAGACAAGAAAACTGCAATAGCATTGTGTATTCAGCCAAATCAATCACATGCCTGCCATGATATTCTCGAGACTTGCAACGTCATGGCCAACGGCCAGGGAGAGGTTTTGGAAAAACTGAGATGCTTGAGCACAAGTCCAATTGCTGGAAGGTGTGTCCCAGACCTCGTGAACTTTTGCAAAGTAGTTGCGTGGAAGATTGTGCTTCCATGGCTCCAATCTGTTGTTACGATGTGCTAGTGACAAAACAGGATCGTTTATCGAAGCAATACTGTCGATGATACCGACAAACAAAATGGCTCTTGCACGCATGGCCAGACATTCCTCGATTGTGTCAATTTTCCTGACAATCTCATTTCGTTTGATTAAAAGCCTTTTGATGTCATCATCAATGGCAGACAGAATGCCATGGAGATGGTAAATGTCTGCCATGGCAATTCGAGATGATTTGGAATCGTAATTTCGAGAGTTTAAGTAATTTAATTTAATTGGACCAGGTCAAAGATCAAAAAAAACAATTAAATTCGACATGACTTTTTTTTTAATTAAACTAGACGATGACATGACTTTTTTTTAATTAAACTAAATGATGACATGTCAATTGATTTAATTAAACTCCTCCGACTTGTCATATCCTGGATTTAACCGAAAATGAAATCCGTCCCGCCACTCGATGCCGCCAAAGCGTGCGTCGAAAGACTGGCTGCGTAAGATTGATTGGGTCGACCTTGACTTCTTTATTGAAGGGCGGCTGGTGTTGAGACACAATGAAAATTTGCAGTATGGATATACGCCAGATCCAGGGGAGACTCTTCGCTTTGCTTTGCAACACATGCAGAATTACTGTAAGTCTCATCGGCATGGGAATCCCAAGATTACTGGCTTGGTCAAGGTGGTGGAGTGCACCAAGATTAGTAATGTTCCTCTTCAAGTGAAGTTGGATCCGTTGTTTAGGAATAAAAAATAGTTTCCTGTGTCTCTATAAAAATGAACATGGGCACCACCCGATCATGTCATTGCCATCATTATCACCTAATCACAATCTAAATGCATTGAAATCAGCACTATCACTTCTTGAAAAAACACTGCCTGTCATTGGTGTCCGTTATGAATATCCTGGGCATCCAGTGGAACCGATTGTTTATCAGGCGATAGAAAACGCTGTTCGCGAGTGTATTCCAGAAATTAAATGGAATGAAGCTAATGTATTTCCAGTGACGCTTCTGAATTTGTTTGATGACATTATTGGCAAGTATCCTGAAATCTGGGATAATAATCTTGTGGGGGGGCTCAGACAACGAGAAATGATAGTCCAAACAGTAAATAGGATGACATTTGCACCTGAAGAAGTAAAATATATCATTGCTACAATCATTATGTCACGTATGGAGGCAGTATCATATGAATCAGGGTACGGCTTAGAATTATTACATGGACTACATATATGGAGAGATTTCAAGAATGTTATTGTCTTGATGAATTCACGTTCATTTTTTGATAATGCGTTGAGTCAAGTAAGAGTAATGAATGAATTGGAAAAAATTAATATGTTGCGAGATTTTATTCTATTTTTAAAGAAAAATTTAAATGATGCGATAATAAGGACTACTTATCGAAATCTGTTTGAGCGCTATGTTGGTGATTTATCATTATATGATGAAAAAAACAACATGAGTGCCACACAAATTGATGAATGGAGAATGATATTCATTGCTGCAATGAGACAGGCTGGGTTTAACATAGGCTCTGATGGTGTGTTTCCGCCTTCGAGAAATGGAAGAGAAAGTGTGGGGAAAGAAAAATTTACCCCAGCTTTTGCCAGATTAATTCATTAATTCAAATATGGATCCATTCCTTCATAAAAAAATAAATACTGTGTAGCCATTGTGTTTATCTATGGGTTGCTTATTAAACTTCAGTATACATTTTCCAGTGCATGCCTCTGTCCAGTGAGCAGAGACTAGGGCTGCAGTCACTCATAGAGAATCACACTGACTACTTCCGATCCGCTGGGCGTGACAGTGTCAATGCGCCTCATGGCTGGCTTGGCACCTACGTCGTGGATAGCATTGAAATCATGATGGATTCTAGTAGACAGCGCGCACGCGAACTCTACATTCAGAATTCATTCATACGAGGTGATAAAGCGCAGTTCTGGTTTCATATGGCGGCCGTGGCGTCTGGCATGAATGAGTTTTACTGGCATGAAATGGAGTATAAAGTAGATAATCAGAATGACGCCAGGCAACGCTATGTGTACACCTGGACAATAGGCGACGCCACAATCAAGTTCTATACCAAGACGTTTTGTATGGGAGGAATAAAACATCTGCGTTGGTATGTCTGTCGGTTTGCAGATGATGAATCCAATATCGACAGTGGGGTTGATACTGATTCTGAGGAGGTGATGCTGGATGATTGACTTTATTTTCCTGGTGTGTTTGGCAGTATATAAGCATTCGAATAATATGTGCAAGGTGTGGATATTATGTCCAGCGAGCTTTCACTCACTCAAACTCACCCCAGTGAGCGTACGCATACCCCACCCAATGAGAATCCCCCACAAGCGCCGGGGAGTCCCATCTTTTTGCGACTTGATGCGCTAGTTTCGTGCCTTAAATGGCTGTCGGCATTTGAGATCTTGACGCTAATGTGTGTCAAGAAATTCAATGAAAAAGACAAGGATGTGGCATTTACAGCTATCCTCCAAAACATGGTTTCTTTGATCCCCCAAGTGCCACTGGAGGAGTGGCATCGCGTGTTGGAAGGTCTTGATAGGCGTCAGCAAATCAGCGACATCAACAACGTGTACTTGACATACGTCAAAGAACACATGATCAGAGGACACGTGATGAGAGGGGACGCACCATGTAGTAAGGAGTTTATATGGAAATGGTTTCATACGGTGCCTTCAAAGCCTATCCGTTTTGGTGGTTTAGTTCACGCAGGTTACTTTGCATCTGATGTTGCCAGGAAGGTGTTGATTTCATACATGGAAAAGGAAAGAATTGAGTACGAAGAAGATTTCCGGATACAATCGGAAAGTACAACAGCCACTCCTGAAATGGTTGAAGCACGCGAAGAAATGTTTACGATTCATATATGTTGCGTAAAAATGATCAAACACCTTGCCGAAACGTCGTTTGGTCTTGTTCGCATGAAAATCATGGGACAAGCCTGGGATACTTGGGACGATGAAAAAAGACTTGACACTGAGGCTGTACGCATAACTGATCCACGGTGTAAAGTTGCCTTGTATGTTTGTGTGCAAAAGAAAGACGTGGAAGCTCTGAATGAAGAGTACATGAGGAATCCCGAGTTGCCGAGAAATCATTTTCGCCGTTTGTGTTATGACACAATTGGCGCGACTGAGTTTTCGTGGACGGCGTGACTGATTTTTCGTGGTGAATTACCACTTTCCCATCACATGTGTGGGCGCATAATGATCAAGTGAAGGCTTTTACTTAATAAATCATGATTAAACGAGTGAGACTGTAATCGTGTTTACTCCGCCCACCAGGCCACAGTCTTTGACCTGCACTCAAAGGCCAAGTGCGTGACCCTGCCGCACTTGCGGCAGAGGTCGAATTTCTCGCAGACTAGCTGAAACGCGTGGCGCTTTTCGATGGGAGTGAGAGTGGTGGAGGTGAAGATCCAGCCACGGACTTGGTCGATGCCCTTGAGATACATGGCGCAGAGAGTTTCGTTGCGCTCCCATGTCTCGAGGTCGTTGATGGAGCCGCCGGTATAGGGAGGGAGTTCCGTGAGTTCCCCAGTGAGGAAGGACGTGCCCTGCCCTGCCCGATGCTGCCTGATGCGCGCGGCGCGGTCGTTGGACTTGCCCACATAGATGCAGCCGGTAGGATCTTGGAGCACATAGATGCCAGGGGAGGGGCGCTGCTTCTTGGCTGGGGAGGGATTGGAATCGCTCAGCCTGCCCCTGGGCAGCCGAGTGCCGTCCGGACGCGTCTTGGCGTAGCAGGAGCCGACAAAGTGGCCTGTGCGGCCGCAGCGGAAGCAGAAGCGCTTGGGGTGTTTTGAGTTCTTGGAGAAGCGCCTTGGGGTCTTGGTGTTGGTAGTAGGGGGCTCGTCGTCTGTCGTGGCGTCTGGGTCGTAGTCATCATCGTCAATAGATGTCTGGCTGTAGACGTTGTCAGTCTCGCTTGCGTAGCTTAGGCTGTAGTCTGACATTTTTCAAATGCTGGCGCAGTGGAAAAAGAAATTGAATTTATAAGGAAAATTTAAAATTATGTGCACTCTAGGTGGGTAAGTCTGTAGTTACGTGACTAAATGTAATTTCGAATGCGCGGGGGGCGACTCTGAAACCGCCGGCACTGTCGCTGGCATAGACATAGTTGACGTGGATTTTCATCGTGACTTGTGTGCCAGAGTGGAGAAATGTCAGTGTCTTGACGTATGAGCTGTAGGTATTCTTTGTTGTTTCCGTGAATTCACTTGGCAATACAAGATATGCCCACTGATTGAAGCCGTGTGCTTCTAGTAGTGTGTAAGTCTTGGCATAGTGGCTGAGGGATATATTTGCCAATGTGGCCCCATTGTAGTCTGCATGTAGAATATACCCCTGTCTGAGCATCTTTGAAAGATGGCATGTCATGCGAAATGCACTCAGGTTATTTTTTTACAATAAATAAGTGCATTCCTGAACATTATGATTTGTACTAGATAATTTCCTTTAGTCCCAATGAAACGTGCCATCCTTGTCTGGAAATCTCCCTGTGATATCCCCCATGTCCTGGCCTTGGAGTGCGCGCATCCCGTTTTGCCACTCCTTGCGCATGAGTCGGGCTCTGAGCATGTCGGGCTTGCAAGCCATCATTTTACATTCATGCTCAAGTATTCCTGGAGAGGCAGAGTGAACAGCAGCCTCCATCAGTGACAGCTTGTTCGTGCCCACTTTTTGTTTGATTTCCTCAGGAAAGGTTTGATAGAGATCATTCAATTCTTCTTCAGTCCAGCGTCCGAAGCCTGGCTCTCTCAACAGCCCACACCCTTCTTTGTTCAAATCTACAGCGTATTCCCATGACCTTGTCAGTATCAATACTGGAATGTCGAGTTCATGCAGACCTTCCACTAGAGCCGTTGCGCCAAACTTTTTGAGCAAGAATTCTAAATTGCCCAGTATTAAGCTTGGTTTTTTATCTGCTGGAAGAAAAGTGGACAGTGCATCTCCAGCACGGTCGTGTGGAATGCCTATGCTACCACGAAGCCAATCCTTAACATTTAGTTTGTGGGTAAAGTCCCAGCCCTGAACATGCATGCACAGATTGCCGTTGCCCTGCAGTCGGATTGCTGCATTTTTGGCTGCTCTGTGCTTGCCAGATAGATGCACGCCCCAGTGCACATAGATGTTCGGAGTGTTTTTGGACAGAGTGTCAACGATGGCGTCTTCCAGTCTTGTCTGAAGGCCATTCCGTGTTCCGACCAAAGTGTGCCTGTTGACGATTCCTTGTGTTATTATTGCAGTGTGTGCAGCGGTCATCATAGAACCCATCGTTGTTTTCAGTGATTTTAGTGAGTGGAATAAATAGGGGCGTGCCATAGTTGTGAAACTTTCACAACCTTTTTTTATGTAGAGCCACGTGACCCGTGTAGAAAATAAAAAAATCTTTACATCAATGTTCATCTACAAACAAAAGAGAAAATTCCATCGCATTTCCATCCGAGTATTGTATGTTGGCCTCCTTGTTAAAGATGGCATACCCAATGCTTGTGAGGAAGTTGAAGAGATGGTGCACGCGCTCGGGCATGCCATCAAAGTGAACCTCCATCTGAATCTGCTGGATGGCCCCCTTGTGCGCAGGGAAGCTGGATGCGTCCAATTCGAGCTCGCATCCTTCACAGTCTACCTTTAGGATCGTGATGTTTTTATGGTGCAGGTTGCGCATGACGGTTGGGAGGGTGAAGATAAAATCTTTGGCTGAATCCCGAGCACCCATTCTCCAAGGATAGAAATTCACATAGTCTGGCTTATTAACAGGTTGAGAGGAAAAGGGGTCAAAGGTGTATATGCGACACTTGGGGTTGAAGTGATGGATCGCCTCCTCAAAGCTGAACTCGTCATTCGATCCGAAAGAGTAGACCACACATTCGTCCATCAAGAAAAGATGAGGATCACAAATCCACTTGCCGCCGTCGCCAGGACACCCGAATCGCGCAAGTGCTGTGCAGCTGTATGACGGTTCCCAGTTGCGCTGGAAGAAACGCCTCCCAACCCTGTCGTTTGTGACGATTTGGTGTTTCATCTGCTGTTTGTGGAAGTGTGACTTTGCCCAAATCTGTTGTCTTGACAGCCTTGATGAATGGTGGCCAATGATTGGATCAATTTTAAAGGCTGCACAGTTCACTGGTTCTTCAGTGGCCTCAGTCCTGTGCTTCATTCCAATGCGGAGGAGTGTTATGCAGGATGATATAAGACACACAATCAGTACCAGGATCATCAGTTTCAACTTTGATGTGGGTGTCATTGTTGCAATTTTGGTTACACGTGCAAGTGGTAAGAGTTGATTTTTCCAAAGAGACGTCCTTAAAAAAATGCCTCGCGGCGCGTTGAATAACACTTTTTTTATATAAATGCGCGTTGCTCGTTGATTGTTCTTTTATGTGCGCTTCTATTCGAAGAAAAACAGTCGTTGCTGTTCTTTGGTGAGACGATTGCGATTCTTGACCATTGCGTGCGGAAGGTGGAGTTGGAATCCAAAGTATGTTGGGTATGTGTATTGGATATACTCGCACAGCTCCCTGTTCTGCGGTCGTTCTGAGTTTGGGTTATCCTTCTTCTTCATCACGGCGGCATCATGGGGGTTTACGTATATGTTCTTCCATGACCCGTTGTCGCATATAATCTTTACTATCTTGAAGAAATCAAGCTGGAACATGACTGTTTAAGACTGTATTTGAATTTGAACTTTGTGAATGTCACGTGACCCGTGTAGAAAATAAAAAAAACTTTTTTAAATTCACGGTGCCGGTATTTGAATTTCTCAAAAAAATCTACAGCCACTCAAAACCCGATTGCGCCATGCTCTGCCACGAATCCACTGCTGCTCCCTCTGGTCCGTCTGCCCTGTCGCTCTATCAGGATTGGAAGCATCCCAGGACTGCTGTGGGGTTTACGGGTGGCCAGAATGCGTATGAGCAGAATACTATCCTGAGGTGTGTGACGAATACTCTGATCCCCTGCACGCAAGAGCTGTTTGCCAGCATGGGAAAGATGCGGTTCAATGTGACTGTGCTGGCGATTGCCCAAACCGGCCATGCGAAAGCGCCGAACAAGAAGGGGTCGGGTGGAAAGTATATGAAGCTCGTGAATTCCAAGTCGCTGTTTGAGGATATCAAGGATCAGGACAGCATCAGCGGTGTCAGGATGTTTTCGTTTAGGAAAGCGAACTCCAATACGGATCGTGGCGACAGGGATGACGATGTGTCTGTGGATATCCATGTTGGAGAGGTGAGTTTGGGTTGAAGTTTGATTGTGTGTGATGGCTTGGCTGACATGGGCTGTGTCTCAGGTGCTCACGTTTTGGATCCACGACTTCATGTATATTGCCAAGGACCTTCGCAAGTCGCCAGAGCCTTCCTATGTATTCCCTACAGCTGTGAAGTCCATCCCTGAATTTACTATCATTGATCTGTTTATCATGCCGTCACACAGTGGCAACGAGAATGGCTACGGAATCAACGTTAAGAGGGTCAAGATTCATCCCACGACTTTGTATTCCTACCTGACTGCTCCTTCCCTCAAGGCCATTCCGGGGACGTATCCGGATTCCGTAGAGATTGGCAAGATGCGTTCAGAGGCGTCGAGGTTTATCCACAATCAGATCGAGGTCAAGAATACCTCTTTCTTCTCCCGCGTGCCCGCCAATGCTTTCATTGCCGCTGCGCCAATCTGTGAGGGTGTCTACCGCATGGTGGGCGACGGTGGGAGGGAGCTGTTCCCTGGAGTGCCGTGTGTGGATATCAACGAGTCGGATCTGCTCAAGTTTGCCAATATCGTCATGGCTGGCGAAGGGGACGCTGGTTATGTCGGGCTGACCAAGGAGGACTGTGTCATGGATGCTATTACCCTGTTTGACTTTGCCAGCGCTGCAGAGTCGCTGTATCTCTATGTGACATCAGTGCCTACCTTCAAGTCAAGAGACCCTGCCCTCAGCGACTTTCTTGGTGTGCCCATGGTGGATTCGGATGGGATTCTGAAGGCAGTAGAGATCAGGGCAAGTGGATCAGCGGAAGAGGGTGAGGTGATCGAGGACAAGCTAGTCTTCCCATTTGGACACGAGATTGTTAATTTCTCTGCTCACCCCATTGTGTCAGTGTTTACTGGCCCCGTCTACAACGCCACTGGCGTGCCCGCACCGTGCCCAGACTTTTCCCTGATGTTTGAAATGTGCTCAGTGGCCAAGGGATATCAAGTGACTATCGGCAAGGAAGACGCGCCGGATGTGCTCAAGTTTGTCTTTAATGTCATGGGGTGCCAGTTCTCGCCCAATAAGAGCTCGAGCCGGCTCGATTACGCCTCGCGTGGCGCCGCCAAGCGCAAGTCGCCCGAGGAGTCGAGTCCCGATGGGGATGAGTGATTGAATAAAAGGTGTTTTTTGTGTTGCATGACAATATCTAAACGTCAGGGGAATGCTAACTCCATAGCACTAACAAATGCACTTCTATGAGACTCACGAGCACTCTGATTAATACGCATGAGAATAATGAAATACTTACGCAGGATGAAATTCCTGTAATATCTGTCGAAATTGTTCCGGATGAAATTTCCAAGGGTTTGTATAAAGCTGGTTGTAAATTCATTATGCAGTGAATACTCAATCTCCATCTGATTCACAATTTTCATTGTCATATGGTGTGATATTGCTTTTTCAATGACTGTTCGCTCTTTTACTGTAAATCTGCTTTCGTCTTGTATGTGTTTGTGTAACATGTTAAAATTCACTGATCTCATGTAAACATTTTCTTCATGACCAATTATTTCTAACACCCGTTTAGTTAGTGATTTATCATCTAAACCCTCCTCGGCTGCCCCTCTAATTTTTAGAAATAAGTTATAGTCATCTGGTAGCAATAAAGCTGTCACGTCTGTCTCGTCTTCGGCCCGTAAGTAATTGTGTTTGTTAATTGCCATTGTTCTTTCAATGCTGACAAGACATGAGTGAAGTCTCTGAAGAGTTACTCCTAGAACTGAGTCCATTTTTCAGGAATGACGGGAAATATATTCTTAAATACATATCAATGTATGACCATCTTGTTTGCCGGTTTTGGAATTAAAAATCGAAATCAACTCCATTGAGTTGAAACTCGCGCAACTTGATGAGGATGTCACATTCTTCGTCGTAGAGTGCAGTGATCTGAGCTTGCTTTGCGGTGCTATCCACAGGCCGACGGCCGCGGAGGGGTCCGTGCATGTTGTGATCCAAAGACTGCCCACTTGCCCTGAGGGCCTTGGCTCTTTCCAATTCACGTATGAACCACGACTTGTCCAGATATTTGTCTGAAAGAGTTGGTTTGCCACCCATTTGACGAACAGCGCCAATCTTCTTGTACTCATCTTCAATCGCATTCAGGCGAACAATGGAATCACCAATGGTTCTGAAGGTCTTGCGGGTTGCGTAGGACTGGGTTGGCTGAACAAATTCTACTGTAACCCTCAGTTGTCCAAACATGAGGGTCATGCTTTTCATCCCTAAAACCATGCATGCCTGCTCCTCTGACTCAAATTTGATGAAAAACTCCAACGTGGGTTTGACATCAACCCGCATGTCTTTGTCAAGTTTGTAATTTCTCTCAATGTCCAAGGATACGATTTCCACATTGAATGCCTTTGGTGAGTGCATACGCCGTTGCACATCAAATAACATGTCGAATGATCGCCTGAAATCACCTTTGGATGGAACTGGGCAGTTGTAATTTGAGCAGTGAATTCCAATGTTCATAACTTGAACCACATCTGATGATTTCCTTCCGATGCCCTCAGCGCTGGTGAGATCTTTCTCTATCTTGATCAGAGCTTTAATGGTTCCTTTCAAGCTTTCCAAGCACTGCCGTTTGTACTCTGGAGATAGCTCGGAATCATCAGCTTCTCGCTCGTATTTGCACCTGAGCTCGGCCAATGTCTTCTTAAACTCGTCTGCTGACTTTGAGGCCATTGCAGATGGCGTGTTTTGGTCCGTGGATTTGTTTGAATTTAAATAGAGTATTTAATTTAAACTAATCATAAAAATATTAAAAAAGAGTCACCAATAAAAAAATTGAATAAATTAAATTGGCGGTCTACAGCCCGTCCCAAATAATTTAATTCCATTTGCGTGCCATGCCCTCTGATGCAAACGCGCAAATCTTCATGGTTCCCGCCGACCAGGAAGAGCCGAGAAAGATGAATCGGGCATATATCAAGAGGCAGGAGACGATGGAGGGGACAATAGTCGTCACGTCTAAGGATGTCACATACACGATGCCGCGCGAGATGGTCCAGTGCTTCTTTGATCTGCCGGCAGTGGATGCGGGCAGAATCTTAAAGGTCTGCAATACTGTGCTCAAGAAGCTGCGTAAGCGCTTAGGATTGCCCCACTGGCCATACAATCGGATCAGGCAAGGTGATTTCAAGCTGTCTCGGTGCGAGATTGTGGAAATGAGGAGGGCGTGGATTCAGAGGCTGGAGGAGGGGGCCTCGTCGAAATTCCCCGGTGTCTTGCCGCTCTTGCGTGAGGCTGAGACATTGAGTAAGGTTTTCATGTCGATTTGCTCCCCGACCAAGTATGCCCTGGAGGCTCGGGTCGCGTCTGAAGCGCTGAAGACGCAGATGTCTTTGACCTCGAAGCCGCGCCCTGTGGGGAATGTCATGGCGGCAAAGGTGGTGACTAACGTGTTCAAGAAGCCAGTGCTTAGGCAGAGGGAGAAGTGGGTGTCGTCTGGGGCCATGTGCCTCTCGGATTCCGAGGCTATTGTGCTGAGTGACAAGGAGGCTGCTGTGGATAAGGACGTGGAGCAGCAGCCCACCATCATCTGCCCGCTGACCTATGCCAAAGAGTGCACCCAGCCCGCGTGGCTGGAGCCCATGTACCCTCCCGTGTCGGAGATTATCGACGGTGTGGACGCCTTCTGGCCTGTCATGGATGACCCCCGGCGCATCTGGATGCAGGAGATGATTGTGCGCTCGCTCGTGCCCAATCAGTGCGGGCCAGGGATCTCAGTGTCCGACCTCGTTTTGTCCGAGCCCGTGAGCGCTGCCGAGATGCAGTTTGTCGACGGGTTTTTGGCCGAGGATGATTAAATTGTGGCTGATTAGAGTGTGTTGTGTTTCCACGTTAATTTGTGCATCCCTGGCATGTCCCTGGGTTTGTTTTGCTGCTTCCATCAGAGTAAAAACCATTCGGGCACATGGTCCAGGGATCACATGCTGCTGCCCCGTTTTTGCTATACGTTCCTTCGGCACATTCAATGCATGATGAGCTTGATGATTTACCCGTGTTGCTATTGTATGTTCCTGGCGCGCATGCCAAGCATTGTGCCTGGTTGGTTAAACCATACCCAGTGCCATATGTGCCAGTAGGGCATGGCGTACACTGGTTATCACTATGGAATGTCCCGGGGGAGCAAACACAGTTGACAAACGACACCTTGATTAGAACCAGTCCAGAGCCCCCTACACCGCCCAATGTAAATGTCCCCCCTCCCCCCCCTCCGCTGCCAGTGTTTGGCACTCCTGCGTCTGATGCGCTGGTCCTGTGGCCTCGGCGTCCGTTTCCACCCCCGCCTTGACCCCCTAAACATATGGGATTTGGCCACGGGAGGGTGGCATCTGCAGCCGCTTGGAGATAAGCGCCTCCAGCACCGCCTCCTGCGATGAAGTTTGAGACAGCTTTGCTAGTGTAGGCGGTGCCAAAGATTTTTGCAAAGTCAAACACCCCATCTTCTGTCGTGACTCCGCTCAACCCAGAGCCCCCTTTTCCACAGTTTCCACAGTTACTCAAAGACTGAGTCTTAGAGCATTGGTTTGTCGAGGTTGTCGGATCCCATGCACTGCCTCTGGTAAAGTCTTGTCCGCTTGAGCCTGCTCCTCCTCCACCGGCACCTGCCATTTTGTTGTCTAGAAAGTAACCATAAGTATCGTCGTTGCTTCCCCTCCCACCCGGATTAGCGCGGACATAAGAATTAGTAGAAACACCCGACACACCCCTGAACGTGCTTTTCGACCCTACATTCCCACCAGCGCAGCCGCAGGCTCCACCTCCACCGCCCGACCCCCCGTCGCTTTTCGGGGAACGATAGGGCATCGACCCGCCACCTGTGCCGCCAGAGGCCACGTACAGTGTGCCAATTGAGCTGCTCTGTCCTGGCAATCCCTCCTTCATTGTGATGTCATTGTAACTTCCCCTACATGTTGCTGTGCAGGCTGGCAAGCAATGGGCGAAACAAGCTGGGACAATGCCTCCATTCCCCACTGTTATGTCGTGCCTGATCTGTCCTGGTAATGTAGTACGGTCGAATATTACCGTGCCAGCCCCGCCACCTCCACCAACCGAGGATCCGCCTGCGCCCCCACCTCCTACGACGAGGATTTCTGCATACATGTCCCATGACAGCGTCAGTGAGCCAGCAGATGTGAACTGATACACTCTTGTATTGGGAATGTCAGTGAAAATTGCAGGGGATCCCGTGTGAATTATGGTGCCGTACGTACATTCACTGCACGGTATTGACACATTCCCCTCCACGTCCCGAATAGCAGTGCATGTTTTGCAGGTTGCGTCCACGTTTTCCCTGTAGTATTGGTCAATCCCACAGCATGCAAAGTTGGTTCCCTTTGACGAGCAACGCGCACTGGTCCCACCTCCCTCAGGACATTGGCCCAAACTGGGGCTGCAAGGGATGCATTCTACTGCTCCCGCGTTCGGAGAGTGTGTACCAGCGGGACATGTGATACAAGTGGCAGATGAGAGGGCCCCGACCTGGGCAGAGAAGGTCCCAGCCAAGCAGTCGATGCAGTCGAGGAGGGAGAGTAACCCTGTGCTTGGGCTGTATTTTCCAGCTGGGCATGCCAGACAGTCGTTGATTATTGCGGGGTCGCTACTAAAGCCGCTAGCACCGCATTGCAGACAAGACCCCGCTGATGTCCCTTGACAACCAGTGAGATAGAATCCGATTTGGCATTGCCTGGTGATTCCGTTTCTGCATGGAACGCATACTCCACTGTTTGATCCTGCGCATTCTGACCTGTAGGAACCTTCCTGGCATACAGTATTGGGGCATGGGGTGCACACTGATGAATCGACCGCTCCTTGTGTAATTGAGAATTTGCCAGGAGGACAGAGAGTGCACGCACTTGTCCCGACTGTATTTGAAAACGTCCCAGCTGCACATGTTTTGCACACTGTAGCTTCCTTATCCTGGCCGTATGATCCTGTTGGACACGTGGTGCAGGCGTTTGAGTCTGTCACGCCAAGACTCGTCGAATAGGTTCCCTTTGGACATGACTCACAGGCGCTTGCCCCCGTGGCGCCTGAGTAGGTCCCTGGGGGGCACATGGCGCACGGAATAGGTTGATAGGGTACATATTTCCCGGGGCCGCAGGACACACAGTCATTTGCAGATGTTGACCTCATCTGCAGTGTGGTTTTGCCTAGTGGGCAATGGGTGCATGACTGGCTGTAACTTGAAGGATTATCGTCATACTCTCCGAAATAGCAATCTCTGCAAGTCCTTTGAGATGATACTGCAGTTTGGCCATCACACCCCACCATTCTCTGTCCATCGCCACACCCTATACACCACTCGCAAAATATTTGCCTATTTGTCCATGCGCAGTTTGTGAAATATTGTCCTACTTCGCAGGCCCTGAGCGAATAGCATGTTGAAGTTCCGTAGCAAATTATGTCGCCATTGGAATAGGTGCCATAACTCGTGCACACTGAGGCAGATGGGATGGCTATGCCATAGTTGTTTAGTCCTTCTGCAGGAGATATATGATACAGTATGTGGAATGCCAAGGTGATGCAATTTTGCAGAGCTCTTTTCGTTGGTAGTATTTTCTGCCTCATTGTTCTTTGATTGTTTTCTGTTTCATGTTTATTTGGTATAAATACCACTGATTGTTTTTTGTATTGTCACAACATTTTTTCATCAAATGTGTGGTGCCCTTGTAGGCTGCTCGTCTATGCACCAGAGATCCTCTGGCATGAAGCCGAGGTCGGGAAAGTAGGGCTGGTCCTGTACTGTATAGAGTTTGCAGGGGTATCCAGAGGTTACCCAGTCTTCCATTTCCCAGTCTAGCAACGTGTCGGTGTCATCACGGTGCCTGTGTAGGAGGGTTAGGAGCGCTGAGAGGGATGCAGAGTCGTGGTCAAACGTCTGTCTGAATCCCAGCGGTCCTGTGTGGTGAGCATAGATCCGCATAGAGTCAGCCATGCACGTGACGAGACGGGGGTGGGCGCTGCAGAGCCTGACTTCATGTGTCAGTCCCTGCTTGGGCGTGGGGAGTGTGCAGAGTTTGAAATGGTTTATAGTGTCTCTTGAGTGAGTGTTGAAGGCTCGAATTTTCTCTGTCAGTATGTCCATTGCATGTTGTGGTCGTGGTCTGTTCCTTTATAGCTGACATTACCATTGGTAGTATAAAGGCGATACATTTTGTTTGTGATAGTATTGCAGGATGAATCATTACTGTCTTTGTCTGTTCGTTTTTTGTGTGTTCTCAACACACTCATCTGAAGTTGGCGCTGTAGTGAGCGGTAGAATTTATTCAAAAGCGACCCTGAATGCGACCCTGGATGCGACCTTGAATGCGACCCTTGACATTTCGGGCGCAGACAACGGGTATACCTCTACGCCTGGTGTTGGACAGTATTGCTCTAATTATTTTGCAGGTTATAACAGTGCCATGTACTATGGTCGTGTTGATGATGATACTTACTGTGATGCGTGTTTCAATTATCCATCCCAGATATGTCCGTGGCGGTGTTATAATGGATGTGAGGGTTACGACAATGGGTATGATTGGGGAAGACAAGAATACTCGATTGGTTTTCTTTGTCATGCTGGATGTGCAGCCACTGCCAGTTGCACTGCCAAGCCCAACTCACATTTCACAGGCAGTGGGACCATAAATGGAGATGCTACCAGCTGCCCCTTTGCTTGCAATGCAGGATACAGTTTGATAGGTTCCTCGTGTGTTGCCGTAGGTGGAAGTGTTGCCGTCACGCCTACTCTTGGTTATTACTGTACAAATTTAGTTCAAGGAGTATGCGCTGCCACTGCCAGTTGCACTGCCAAGCCCAACTCAGTTTTCACAGGCAGTGGTACCATTACTGGGGATGCTACCAGCTGCCCCTTTGCTTGCAATGCAGGATTCAGTTTGTCAGGTTCCTCGTGTGTTGCCGTCATAGGCGGAAACAACGCAGTAGGGGGCGGAAACGATGGGTATATCCGCACGCCTGCTGTTGGAGAGTATTGTACAAATTTCTTTCAAGAAGCAACGTTTAGCAGATTATTTTATACGACTAATTATTTGAATGATTGTGCTGCATGTTTTTCGGGTGCATCCCCAGCGTGTCCGTGGCTGTGCTATAATGGTTGTGCGGGGGAGCAAGATAGGGAGAGCCCACCTGAAGTATACTCATACACATACATTTGTTCTGCAGGATGTGTGGCCACTGCCAGTTGCACTGCCAAACCGAATTCATATTTCACTGGCAGTGGGACGATCACAGGGGATGCTACCAGCTGTCCCTTTGCTTGCAATGCAGGGTTCACTAAATCAGGTTCCTCGTGTGTTGCTGTTGCACCAGTAGCACTGGCTCCTGGAGAGTATTGCACCGATTTTTTTGCAGGATTGTCAACTGTGAGGTATTGGCCTTATTCCTCGAGTGAATTTCTTTGTGCTTCGTGTGTTACTGGCTCATCCAAACTGTGCCCGTGGTTGTGCAACAATGGCTGTTATGGGACTGAATATGGATATGATCCAGAATATGACGCAATTCGTTACGCTGTTTCCTGTGACGCTGGGTGTGTGACCAAAGCCAGTTGCACTGCTAAACCCAATTCATATTTTACAGGCAGTGGGACCATCACTGGTGATGCTACCAGCTGTCCCTTTGGTTGCAATGCAGGGTACACGAAATCAGGTTCTTCATGTGTTTCTGCCTGTACATCAACACAATATTGGCTGAATGGGGCGTGTACAGCATGTGCGACATGCTCACAAGGCTACTATCTTAGTGGCTGCGGTGTAACCAGTCCAGGTGTGTGTACAGCCTGTACAAATTAGACAGACTGGGAGTCAGAATCTGAGTCAAATAGTCAAAAACAAATTCAAACACAGTCATAAAGAGACATGTTACTCTTTGAGCTAAAGAACCCAGTAGAGCACAAGTATGGCGGAGAGCTCACACCCGAGGAGTCACTCCGCTGCGTGAGGGAGACTGTGCTGTCGCCCGCGTGGGCGCCGTATCCTGTGAGGGGTGTGGAGGTGGAGACGGTGTGTGGGAGGTTGGAGAATTTCGGGGGTGAGCATGGTTGGTCTGGCATGAGCGACCAGTTGAAGAGCGTTTGTTTCAAGAGCCCCGCGCCGTTTGGGGCGCAGACGGAGCTGTTTCACCTAAGGGGCCAATTGACTGCGAGGAGTGCTCCCGGGTTGGAAAAGGCGATTGGGTTCAAGGGAGTGCGGGGCCACGAGGCGCTGCGGGAATTGATAAGCGATTCGTTGCTGCCAGACGAGACGATTGGCAAGGTGCACATGGCGGTCTTTAGCTCGTTTATCGGGCGGAGGATCCAGACTTCTCCCGGGTGTTATCTGGAAAACAAGGTTGTGCGCCTGATGCCGTGGCTCATGGTGGAAGGGAGGTGCATGGACCAGTTTAATGTGGTGAGACTTAGTGTCCTGGATTGGGGCGCAATGGGCCTGGATGTTCCCTGCAGGCCGTGGGCGAATGACATTGTCCTGACGAGCCGCGGGTCGCTCATGCATCGCTTCACGTGGAATGCGCCAATGTGCGGCCTGGCCTGGACAAAGGAGGTTGAGGAGGCGATTTGTCGCGCCTGTCAGCGCGTGTCCGACGAGATTGGGAGGGCGTGCTGAGTGGGTGTAAAGGTATAAGAGCCGTCGGGCACGTGTTGCGTTGCAGCCGTGTCTGTGTTTGAAATGAAGGAAACTGTATTACAGCCGCGCGATGGCTACTGCAACGCCAAAGAGGAATCCATGCCGGGGATCGACTTGTCATTGGCTGTTAACTATATTCCTGCAGTCGAGTGCTTGAGTAAAACCATCTCCATAGTGTCTTCTATGGCGTTTGTGGATGAGCGCCATGATCTTGGGGCGTTTTTAATCATTGCCCTCATGCTCAACATCGACCGTGTCTTTGCCTGCACGCGGATCTTTGACGGCAATGCGGTGCTGTGCACTCTCCTAGGGAGCTGGATAATTAATTTCCTCAGAGTCAGCGGCGAGGCGCCCAAGTTTCTCAACCCGTTTGTGACCACCGTGTGGTGCTGCTTCGCCCTGTGTCTCTTGGTAGAGCCGGGGCGGCTCAAGCCGTTTATCCTATCCGAGTCGGAGCAGGGCGGGCCCGGGGGGTGGGGAATGTCTGAGCGCATCGATGTCAGCCCCGGAGGTGGGAGGATTGGGCGGCTGAAGCGGATAGCGCCGGTGCTGGTCACCACTTTTTGCGTGGGCACCATCGCTTTCACGCGCATGGAGCAAGAGGGGTGGGCCATGCGCTTTGGGAGGGCCATGTCGTTTTCAGGTCTGTGCGTAGTGTGGGTCTACCTCGTCGGTGTGTGGCGGCGGAGCGGTGGGGTGCTGAATACCTTTACTCAGAATCTTGTGGGGCGCTTCTGCCCGATCCTGTTTGTGAATTCCGTGTGTGCAATCCTGTTCTTCGTGGCGTGCCTGGTTGGGTTTGGGTACCTCTACTATGTCATGCACTACCAGCCGCCCGGTCTGTCGGGGCAATCCAGTGTCTCGTCGGAGTTTAGGGAGGATCCAGTCACTCAGAGCCCAATCATGACAACGATTATCGAAGAGGAGACGGACGAGGACCTGGAAGCCTACTTTCGGTCGGCGCGGCAAGGACAGATGGGTGTCAATGTGTGATTCAATAAATAGACTATCTGTGCACAGAAAGTTCTGTGACATTAAATGGGTACAGTGTATCAAATTCTAGTTTAGAGCCATTTTCCATGCGCAGCCATGTCTGGATGCTAAACTCTGCTTGGGTGTGGTTTTTAAATGTAAGTTTTATGATCCTTGCTCCTTTATTCCAGGTTGTACCCTCCCATGTCCCATATCCCCCATATCCTGTCTGTCTCCCATAACAAAGGGCAGGCTGACCAAGGTTTTCTTGTCGGGGGACACAGCAGTATGAATTTCTGTGGTTGTGTCCGACGAAAACTGCTCTCACTCCAGCTGCAGCAAGGGATTTCATTGGAGGGGTGTGGTCCCAGCTTGCGAAATCCCCTGGCTCTGTGAACTGATTGCCAAAGCACCGAAACGAATTCTGATTCTTCAATGCCTGTTCGTACTCGATTGAAGGGATGTGGGCGAATGCAATCGCGTTTGCTCCTTGGTATCCTGCAGTCACTGATTTCACCCACTCTAGCTGTAAGTCAGTGTATCTCACTTCAATGCGACCACCTCCACTGTCTAGGAAGAATATGAGTGCTGTCTGATTCATGCATTTTATTGGTAAGAAGTAATTGCTAAGTCCATGGAGAGATGGATCGCCATCCTGACCTTGCCAGTGCTGTTTGACATATGCTGTCTCGTAATGTAGCAAGGATGTCCGCATTATTGTTGATGGATATGCCGCCATCATTAGCCATAATAGAGATATCAATACAGTTGAGGGAACTATGATATAGCGCCTTGCTTTTGAGTAATAACAGGCCGCCGCTTGAATGATCAGGATTGCTACCATGATCCATTTGACATAGAAATACCATAACAGTGTGTCCGCTGAATATGCCTCGTCATCGTGATTACCAAAGACAGTGGCAAACGGGATGTGGGATGGCAGAGCTGTGAGGGGTCGGGTCCATTGTCTGAGTACATGTCCGGAGTTTTCTATTTTATAGCTTGACAATTGATCGCCACTAAAAACCACCAGTCCTGCCTGTTGCTCCGCGTCTAGTATGTTTTGCATCACACGCTTAGATTTTTCATCCTTCTCGTCTTGCTCGCCGAAATGAAGATCAGCAAATTGAACAATGGTGAATGAGTCTGTATCAGACACTTCCAAGCCGTGTCTTAAGTGAAATCTGTTGTCTGTTATGTCGACTCTGAAATAAACCGGCATCAGCCGGAGAGTCAAATACAGGCTTGTCGCGGTTAATAGCAATATGAACAGGAATCTGTACAGAAAGGATCGTTCCATTCCTATTGGTGTAGATATTTAGTGGAAGTTATATTAATATAGCGAATGCAAGTTTGTGAAATTAATGTAAACCACAGGATTCAGTTCGAATGTAATGGCTAAATGTGCAGCGAAGAAACGACTGCAGCCACCAGGGCGGCCACAACCCACGTCTCGTGGTTGCAAATGTCTTTAAGTTGGAACGGGGCGCACGAGCAGTGCTCGCCCTCGAACCGGGAGCTGCGATGAATGATGGCGTGGTGGCAGAGTAGAGTGAATGCAAGAAAGACTGCCGCAAGGGGAAACACAGTGGTTCCACCAAAGATTGCGACTGAGATGAATGCTTGTACACAGACGGCGGCGACGGCGAGGATGCTGTAGATTTCCGGCTTGGTAGTGTCTGATTGAGTGGACGGAAGGTTCGTGGGAGTCTGTACATAGCCAAAGAACAGGGTGAGTAGGTATGTAAACGCAAAATAGGTTGGAACTATAAGTGACATGGCTGTTTTTGGTGTTATATTTTCGTGGCATAAATGCTTTGCGGAGTGTGGGACGGATGTGCCACTCACAGGTAGGTAGGATGCTATCCGTGGCGGGGCTTCTTGGCGTTAAAGCCTCCCCCACGACTGATTCTGCCGCGACGCCGACCGTTCGTGGGCTCTTCGTCATCCGCATTCATTTCTGTAATCTGTGTGATTAGGTAATTAGTCTCTTCAATGTCTGCCGTCGAACTGGCTACTCGAGCGCGCAAAAGTGCAATGGTGTCGCTCAGCGAAGGAGGCGGTTGCTGTTGCGGCTGCGGCTGAGGTTGCTGCGGCTGAGGCTGGGGCTGAGGCTGAGGCTGCGGCTGGGGCTGCGGCTGCGGCTGCGGCTGCGGCTGTAGCTGGGGCTGAGGCTGCTGCTGAGGCTGTGGCTGAGGCTGCTGAATCTGCTGTGGCCTTGGCTGCAGCTGAAGAGCAGGCTGAGGAGGAGGCGGACCCAAGATCCGCTTGGGCTCCTTCTTTTCGGCAATCTTTCTCGTAGACAGTTCTGGCATGTGGCTTTCGCGCTTCGTGGCGAAATAGCGGAGCATCTCGAGCGCGGTCCCATCGTCTGCCAGAAAATTGAATTCGGAGTTGGAGAGTAATGCTGTGCCATACGTGTGAATGACTTCGAAGCACGCTTCCTTGAGAGTTGGTGCATTGCAATCAACAGCCATTTTGAGAATCACAGAAATGTCAACGTCGACGTTGGTGTTCTGGACACGCCAGCACAGATAGTACTCACACATGTAGTGGAGCATCTTGATTTGATACTTGTTGGCAAATTCCAAAAGACAGTATACATAGTCTTGCATGTCTGATTGCGACACTTCGAGTGTTACGAGGAAACGATGGAGCACTCTGAATGCCTCTACATTATCGCACGGCAATTTGACAGTCTTGGACGACCCCTCTGACATTCCTTCGTATGCGAGTGGAACCTCAATGAGTTGTTTGATGCAAACATCATCCACCCTGAACACTGTCTCGCTCTGTCCTACAATTAAAGTAGTAAAACATCCAATTGAATATTCGGGGTGGCTGAGGATATATTCTGCGCGGCTTCTGAGGGTCATCATCTCGGGTTTCTCTGGGTAGATCTGATCATCCTCTGTGAGGTACAGGTAATGTGCTGGCTTTTCTATCATGTCTTTGCTCCTCTCGGACCAAACATCACCAGGAATTAAACGGTACGTAATTGTGCCCGAGATTGTATAGGTGATGTGCGTGGGCTTCAAGCCTTCATCAACGTAGACAATTCGCTCTTGCTCTGATATGTACCTCTTTGCATCTTCCTCGATTACCGAGTACTTGGCAAAGAGGGGCGATCCCCATCCATGATTCTGGATAAATGCATAGGCGAAACAGCGCCGATAGGTCGTGGGGCCATTGTTGGATTTGACACTCCATATCAAGAAGCATTCATCCTGTATTATGTCATTGTTTAGTAGATAATCAATTTTGCCATGGGGGTTTGCTTAATTGATTATGAAACAAATACAATATAATTTACCGCAAATGCAAAGAGGCCAAAGTTATCATCCTTATCCTTGTCAGTCCTCTCTATTTTCACGCGGAAATCAGTGTTTGTGCCTTTGAGCTTGACGGTGTTGCTCTGTGCCATACCATTGAGTGCCAGATTTTCTGGGTTTTCAATAGTAAATTTCAAGTGATTTATGTCTGCATTCCAGGATCCGCTATTGAGATGCTCGACTGTCAATTTCGGGGCCTGTTTCTTCGGCGCTCGATCCGCCATGGCTCAGTCACGCGTGCTGGAGTTTAATTGGGTCAAGTTAAAATAATTTAATTTAGTCAGATTAAAACTAGTTTTATTGGGTCAATTTAAAATAATTTAACTGGGTCAAAATAAACTAATTTAATTTGCACGAGATTTGCACGCGCAATGGACGAGGAGGCGAGGCCTCGTGCGGGCAAGGGGATGGCTGGGCCAGTGTATGTGTCGTCGCATACGATTTCTATGCGTGCAGATGGAGATCGCAAGCGAGAGCGCAGTCCGTCTGAGGGTTCCATGTTTGATCACTCTGCTCATAACCTTGAACAGTTCCTGTTTGCCGCATCTACTGAGTTTGCCCTCCTGGCTGTGAGCGAGTATAACGAGGAATTCAAGTGCTCCTGTTTTTCTTGTTGTGCAAACAAATTCAACTTTGCTGATCTGGCAAACCCGGTGAATTGTGAGTGCAAGCTTCGCCTGGCTGTCATTGAGCGTTTGAAGGACAATAATTGCGAAATGTACAATCTTCTGGACAATCTAGGAGTGGTTCACAGGGCTCGTCTGGTGTTTAAGAAAGCGGATGCCAGCAATGGGGTCGATACTGATGAGACTTATCCCGACATCGACGCACACGTTGTGGAGTTTTATCGTGTTCCGGGTGCCGATGAAACATTCGTTCAGTATGTTGAGTCTGAAAATAATTGGAAGCTTATTGGGTTTGCGAAGCGCATTTGCGACTGTGAAACTGTCGATGATTCGGGGATCATTCAGTGGCGCGATTTCATCTTGCATCTGTACGAAGTTCGCAAATCTCCATACATCATGAAAACCTACAACCTTTTGAAGGCATTGACCAGAGTCCTTTGGCCGCAATTGACCATCGATGCCGAATGACTGGGCACAGGTGTGGCCCCCGAAAACATCACGAAACGAAGCTGAAAATATTTAAACTAGTGATTTGTTTTGATTTAAGAATATCCCGCATGTGCAACTTATTGTTTGCTGATGTTGTGCAGGAAGGATCAAATAAAAAGAGTATATCGCTTTCAGATATCTGGGATATGCTTAACAAGATATCTGTGAAGCTGGATAAGCACATTGCAGATTCGGAAGTGCGATTTGGGGAGCTGGTTGGGACGAGTAGGCTGGAGGAACCGATTTCGACGCCGCCTCCATGAGCGGCAAAGGGCGGGGCGGGGATGGGTTGAGGCAGTGATGATTGAATTCATCTGTGCGTGTTTTGATGATTCAATGAAATGCACAATTTGAACTCCGTGATGTGTCGAGAGCAAAATATTAATTAAGTAGTTTGGCCTTTTCGCAAGTGATCTGCCATGGCCAAGCTTTAATTTAATTGGGTCAAATTAAAAATAGTTTTATTGGGTCAAGTTAAAATCAAATAATCGTGTCAAAATAATTTAATTGTGTCAAAATAATTTAATTGTTTCAATAAAACTCTGGCTTTTGGAGAAGTTGAAGAGTCCACTGCACGCGCCACGATGGCAGGAAAGGCTATGGTTGGTCCAGGCAAAGGGGCTGCTGGCATGCCTTCTTCATCTTACACAATGGGTCGTGCAGACAATGGTGACGACAATGGTGAGGGTGGTTCCAGTCACAAGCGTATGCGTGTATCGGTGCCCGTATCCGATGATAAGAATCTCAAGCATTTTCTTAGTTCCGCGTCAATTGGTGCGATGATGGACACCATTAAGACATCCAACATGGATATCAAGTGCTTTTGCTTTTCTTGTGAGATCAATGGTTTTGTCCCGAAGCTTAACAGGTCATCCAAAAGGAATCCCTCCGACGAATGCATACTCCGTGCTGACATCAACAGACGTATGGCTGAAAACGGATGCAGCGTGTTGAATGTTCTCGACGATATTGGTGCGGGCAATGAGTATCAGCCTACTGTTGTGTATACAGATGCCTCTGACAGCAACGGGGTGGTGAGAAATGTGACTTACCCTGGGGTTGACGTTGATGTTGTAGAAAGGTATCGTGCTCCTGAGCCCACTGAAGGCTTGCTTCATTATCGGAAGTCTGGCAGACATTGGAAGTGGCTTGGCTTTGGAGGGCGTATTTGCAAGGGCAAGACGCTTAGTTCCACTGGTGTTATGGCGTGGCGCGATTTCTTTGCCGAGATGCATGCTCAGGATCCCGATCCGTTTATGCTTCCGATGTTCCAAGTCCTGTGGCCCGAGTGGAAACCTCCCAATGATAACTGATTGCGCCCAGGTGTGTCTAGCATAATGTTTGCATGCGCAGTATTTATGCTTCAATATTGTTTCGGTGTGTGCTTCAATGTCTGACACCGAACCCCGCGAGCAGCGCGCACGGCATTCGACGCCGCCGGGAGAGCCGGCGGTTCATCGCCCGTTTGTGCGGGAGTCGTCGGAGCCGTTGACGTCGTCGCGGGAGCAGGCGCGGCTTGCGGATCTGCAGCGGTGCATCGATTCGATGCGCAAAGTCGCCAGCGACCTCGATGCGCGGGTGTCGGATTTAGAGTGTTCGGTGGGTAGGATTGGGGCTGCCTTTGGGCAGATGGCGGGGCTGCATGAGATGGTGCAGGGTGGGACATCGCGCAGTCGGTATGGTGGGGGTTTCAACAACGCCGACCGCGGGAGGGGCGGGCGGGATCACTATAATCGCGCCGACCCTCCCCGCAACGGCGGGGATCACGTCCCGCCCCCCTTCGGCAACGGAGGGCATTTTGCTGGGCGGGGGCGGGGGCGGAGGCAGTGAGGAATAAAATACTTTTGTGTCTTTGTCGTGTGAATGTTTTTTTTGCTGTAAAAGGGATCGTAGAAAGGTGTTGTGAAACAGACGGGTAGTTGATTCCAACTGACGTGTGACAACATGAGCGGACGCACGCTGTCTTGTAGCCCTACGACCGTCGACAGCCTCAGCACTCTCTCGACTTCGACCGAGTACGAGCCGCCCGGTGCAACGTCCGAGTCCCTTTCCGACGTTCCGACTGGGCCTACTCCCGTGACGCTCCGATCGGCGGGACAGTACGACTTTGGCCGCTCTCTTGAGCCGTGCACGTTTTTTGACACTCAGCAGTTCAAAGAGTCGGAATGCAGCGGGGGGGAGACGGTGCAGGTGCTGACGCGCAGCCTCAGCGGAATGCAAAGCAATTAGTCCCCGCCCCGATGAAGCGGCGAAAGCCGCCGCGCACCAGAGAGTGGAAGCGGCGGGACAAGGTGTCGGCGTGCACGTCGTCGCTGTTTCCGTGGGAGACAGTGTTTGAGATTTTGTTTAAAATTAGCCCGCGGTCACTGGTGCTCTTGCAGATGGTGAACAAGGGTCTTAACATCATGCTGGGGGCAGAGCGCAACCTCTGGGTGAGGGTCTTTCGGAAGTATATCTATAGAACTGCGTACAAATCGTCCAAGGTCTATTCGCCAGAGTATCCGGGCTTGAACCTGTACAAGCAAAATCTGACCGACATTCCTGTGCACGTGGGGAAGATCCGGACCGATCCCGACGGCGCCACTCTGACATCAGAGTTTGACGCGTCGTTTACCGCATACACGCGCAAGGCCTTTGCTCTGTCCTGCGTTGACCGCTGCGGCCTATGCGGCTGTCGGCACCGGCATGACGCCTACTGGAGCCTGGGGATGCGCGTGTGTCAGCTGTGCATGGCAGAGAATACGATTTCGTGCTGGGAATTGGTCGACAAGTATGGGGTGCACTACTATGACATTATGCGTGACATCACCGGCAAAGTGTTTTACTTTTTGCTGGGAGCTTCGGCTCGTGAGCACCGCATGGCCTTTCACACGGCAAAGAACTTTCACGTGATGGGCAAGTGGAATCTCATCATGTTTTGGCGCCCGCATCTGGAGAAGGTCCTGGATCTGCCGGCGCTGTACCAGGAGCAGAAGCAGCGGAGGGCGGGGGCCGAGGTACTGTGCGCTCTGCTACGGCGGCAGCGGGTCAATGTGCTGCGGTGCGAGCATAGCAAGCACCCTTTAAGATCTCCAGACTGCCTCGTGATTAGGCTGTTCAACGAGGAGCGAAAGCGGATCTGCTCGCCGTATTTGAGCAAGTGGGTGAATCCAAACGCCTCCCACATCCGCCCGGGTGACGGCACGTGGGCGTTTTGGGAGCCCCCCGTCTGCTGCAAGTCGAGGCACCATCGGCGGCACGGCGAGTTTAAGGAGAACCTGGCCTCCCACATTGCCAAGTGGGAGGACATTGTAGTCTTGGTGTGAGGCAGTGTATATAAAGACTAGTGTGACCTGACCGTAAGATGCAACGACTAAGCTTGGCTCTCGTTATACTGTGTTTGCAATGGCTGTGCTCAGAGGTGTGGGCACAGTATCCTGCCACTGGGTTTTATTACTCCACTGCCGGTGGATCTTCTAGCACCTGTACTAAGGATGCTTGTGCTTTTTCAAGCTGTCCTAGAGGCAAAAAGCTTACGGGGTGCACGGGTGGTAATCCAGGGACGTGTGCTGCGTGTACAAATACCATTCCTGCTGGTAGTTATTATTCAACATTTGCCCCTGACTCGAATGGGAATTGTGGATTAGGAACCTGCTCTTCCTGTCCACAGGGATTTAAGAGATCTGGGTGTGGAAGTGGTGATGGGACTTCAGAGGGCTCATGTGTTTCATGTGGCACACCCCCCGCTGGAAAATACTGGGCCCCCAATGTTAATGCGTTATCAGATTGCCCTACAGAGGATAAGAGAAAATGTTCTGCTGGGTTTTACAATGTGGGGGCGTCGGATACGGCTTCTGGAAACTGTGAGGCTTGTACTGGAACTCTTCCGGTTGGAAAGTATTGGGTCACTCCCGCAGCTTGGGACAGTGCATGCTCTCATGATTTCAAAACAGTATGCAATGCAGGCTTTTTCAGTTCTGATATTGCCAATCCAAGCACCACCCTCCCTGGGACGTGCTCCCCATGCCCACCTCTTACAAACAATGAATTTTATTATGTCTCCAACGCGAATTTTGCGTCTAACTGTCCTAAGCTCACTTGTTCGGATAGTACCTGCGCTATTGGACAATACATCTCAAATTGTGGTGCAGAACCTCCATATACCAGTCCAGGAACATGTGCCCCCTGTACAAACGCCCCTACCGATTCACAGGTCTACAGTTCAAAGGGTGGTTGGACAGGTACTTGTGCTGTTGAAGGATGCCCTACTACTGGGTGTGCGCTTGGTCAGTACATGAGTGGCTGTGGAGGGGCACCGTCTGCTTTGCAATGCAAGTCTTGTACCAATGCAGTGACTGGTGTGTCGTTCTATGTTGGCATTGGAATCAGTGCAACGTGTGCACTTCAAAACTGCAAAGTCTGCGGTAATGGTTACTACACTGCTGGGTGTACGACGTTGGCTGATGGGACATGCACGGGCTGCACAAACTGACTTTAATCCCAATCACATTTCGTTGGTTATCGAGTGCAGCGCCACGTGCACATGTGTGCTGTCAGGTATCCACGTGATGTGTTCGAGGAAGACTTGACCCTCCCGCTGTCCGAAGATGAGCTCAAACGTGGAGATGGCGACTATGGGGAGGATCATGTGCTGCGCGGAACTCTCGGAATAGCCAGAGACTCGGCGATGGATCATGGCGATGCGTGGGAGCCCCCCGCCGCTGTCAATGGGCTCGGGGAGGTCGATTTCGCCCGTGCTGTCGATGTCGATGATGCCAACATTGCGGATTCGCATCTGGGTGGTTATGTTGATGGATCTGATGTCGGAAGGCGACTGCCTGATGATGTTCATATTATGCTCAGATGGGGTGAATGCTGGAGCCATCCGCCCCTGCCTCTGCGCACGGGTCGAGGCCAGGGGGACCATCATCGTAAAATAGCCAACTGCGGACGTCCTGCGCTGGTTCAGCGGGCGAGCCAGAGTCTCTTGATTCACTTGAGCCGAAGACCTGTAGTAGAATCCGACGAGAATTTCCAGGCAGGCATTCTCTGCCAGCGTCTCAAACGAGGTTGTGATGGGCGTCAGCTGGAGGAGGGACCCGATAGTCTCGCGCTCATCCTGGACGCGTTCCGAACGCAGGGAGCTGGAAATGTGAGCGGCGAGCTGGCTCTTAAAGTGGGACGGGAGGTGGTTGACATTTGCGCGGCGTTGGAACCCCCGCCTGCAGCACGGGCAGAGCATCTCGTTCTTGCACCAGCTGTAGATGATCACCATGGCCGAGAAGCTGTGGCCGCAGGGCAGGGTCATCTTGGTGTATTGTGGCGTGTCCTGGAAAAAGGAGCAGCCCGGGAGAAATGCCAGCTCGGCCGTGCTGATGGGCTCGAGTGCAATGGGGCATTCCTCGTCGGGGGCTGGGACAGAGAGGGTGACTTTGATGGCCTTGAGGTCCCTAGGGTATCTCTCGTTTGACGAGAGCATGCCGATAATGTCATAGTCGATGGGCTGGTTGGGCATTGTGTATGCAGGGATGTTGCCAGGCGGCGGGGCTTCGGTTTCGTTTGCAGGGGTTTGATTGTCTTGAGTCTTGGGGCGCTTGGTGCGGCTTGATTTCTTGGGTTGGGGTCTTGGTGGGTTGGGCTTGGGTTCGGTGGGCAGGGGTCGAGTGACGGCTTCCAGAGAGAGAGGCTTGGGTTCGGTGGGCAGGGGTCGAGTGACGGCGTGGCTTGATCCTTCCATGGTGTTTTTGTCTTTGATTGGCTTGGGAGGGTTTGCAGTAATATACTGTGCCCGCCTTTAAATTCAAATACAGGTGCTGTGGAGTTTTATAATTTAATTAAATTAATTGTGTTTCAAAATGTGTCACGTCCCCTCTTGTCTATTTAAAGATTTAACGCCTGCCCCACTGTCTATTCATGTTGCACTCTGTGTGGCGGTGTGCATTGCTGCAGCTTGGTGACGTTGTAACTGGGGCGGGCTTGTTGGTGTTGCTTGAGCTGTGCTCTACAGAGTTGGAAAATGTCCCAGCTCTTGCCTGTTTAGTCGTCGGTTTTTTGGGTGCGCTGGTGTTGCGGAGCAGTTTTCAGCCTTCGCTGTTTTATGCAACCAGCCTGGTGTTCAATCTTATTGTGACTCTCTCCGTCTGCCTCAGCCTGTTCGCCCGGCTCTGCTCTCCCGATGGGGGGGAGTTTGCCCTGATCCCAGTCTATGTTTTACTGTGTATATCCAGGCCATCATTGACGCCATTGTCAGGCATTGTCTTGTCCCTGCTGAGTCTATCATTTACAGTGGCCTTTTTCTTCGTCAAGTGGAGCAATCCAGATGTAACCGAGGACGACCTCAGCGAGTCACTGACGACAACAGATTCGACTCTGGTTCAGGGGGCGTCGCTCGTGGCAGTGTCAGTCTATGGTTCACTGTCGCACATGTCGTCAGTGTATACTGCCGATGAGCTCCCGCCACCCTTTGAGTATCTGTTCATTGGCAGTGTCTGTCGGGTGGCCGTGATTGCTGCAGTGGGGCTGGGCAAGTCCACGCTGCTCTATCTGTTTCTTGCCCTCCAGCGGCAATCTCTTCATCCTCAGTTGCCAAACTACCTCTCTGCATTCTACGGCGTCTGTCTGCTCATAGCGTGTATGCACATGGCGTCAGAGTGGTTTCAGCAGCTCAAGTCCCTGACGGCTGCCGTGTCTGGACGGCCCTACACAGCCAAACGCCTTGTCAGGCTGCAGCACATTATCAATGTGGGGTTGGTCTCGGCGGCCTGGGCTTTTCCCTTGCATCTCGGCGAGCTGCGCGCCCTGTTGGTTGGATGTCTGCTCATTGGACAAGTGTTCTACGGCGCATGGGGCGCACAGAAGTTTTAAAAAAAGTAGTGAAATAGACGGTGTGTGTTTTGTGAGTTATTGTTGACACCGTTGCATGATGGCCACAAGCACATTCTGTAGTGACTCCTTTAAAGTACCCAGTACTCTTGCTATTCACCTCTTTATTAACCTAAATGAACAATATTCGATCAATGCTTCTGTAGTTTGACAGTCGCAATGATTTATGACTTTAATCTGTGCTATGTTACACAGTATTAATTATCGCACGTACTAAATAATACTAAATTTAACTAAACTGTTTGATATAACTTTCACGAGTTAAGTCTCATGTTCCCGACGGGTTTTGTGCCGGGAGCAACTCCAACGGTACGCGGATACATGGGTATCGCGTATGTGTGGCACGGCTGATACTGCAATCGACTTTGGCTTTAATCTTGGCTTGCTTGTTGAGTCAAGCGCCAAAGAAAGTTGAAAAATTTCCAAAAGACGCATAGTCGCAGAATAATTTTTTAGCTGTTTCGATTGTGGTGGATGTAGCCGGAGGGGGGAGATCGTCAAGCAAACCAAGGCGGCAACGCTTCTGAGCGAAACACCTGGCTGTCGCAAGCCAGCTGTTAATATAAAAGCTAGGCATGGCAATTTTGTGTGCTAATAAATGTCTATTCAACAAAAAAAAGTCTCTTAATAGACGCGTGTGTAGAATGTGAGATGAGGGACGCACCTGGGATAAGATTGTTGTCTTGTTTTGGATTATGGAGTGGGAGAGTGGTCTAATTTTCTTTTTGGGTTGGTAGCTGTGAGGGGAAGGAGAGCAAGGATTTTAGTCTCTGTGTATTTTATTTTTTGTCATCTTTAAATGATCTACTGACCTTGGGGCGTAAATTTTTCATTCAGGGCACCCCAATCCTTCTCCGTCAGCATCACCCAGTGCACACAGTCCCGACGGAAGCACGTGACTGGGGTTTCTTTGTCGCCTTCGCCTGCACATGTGTTTGTCGTGTACTTGTTGATGACTTTGAATACTCCACAGCCCAGATTAGGGATCCTGTCTTTGCTATTGGCGCACGTCAAGTAGACACACTGCCCCCAGACAGCGCATATGGTTCCGTTGCTGTTGTGCACCTTTATTTTACCCTCTGCCGCCAGCATTCCAGCGCACACGGACTGAGCCATGTGACCCATCTTTGCCACATCCCTAGGTCCATCCGGCAACCCCTTTCTCCAGTTGGCATTCAGGCATGGAAGGTCGGTTCTGACAGTCGGAACACGTCCAGTGCATCTGATCAGGGCTGACTGGAACCATTCCGGCAGGATGCAACTCGCCGAAGGCTTAGCGGTGGAGATCGTCGAAGCTGCTCGATGGACGACGCCGCCACCCCCCTACATGCCCAGTGTCAGGGTTGACCCTCGTGAATCGAGGCGGGGTTCGACTCCCCGGTGGGGCTTTAAAGTGAAATAAAGATTGATAAAATGACTATACTATACCTTTGCTTCCGTCTCAGTGTTTGCAGTGTCGAGGTGTTTCAAGGCAAACAGCAGCTCCTCGGAGTAAAATGTCATTTTGCCTTTGGGGATTGTGTAGGACATATCTGAAAGCATATGTAACTTTGCCTGAAATGTCAAATGCACTGAATTGATTTCATGTGGCTCTGAGTAAGGAGGAAGTTGAAAGGAAACAGTCTTGCCCAAACATATGCTCTCCGTGATACCGTATCGAGGAGCTGGGTCAAAGTGACGTTTTTTGGAGAAAAATGTAGAAATTCCATTAGGGCCGCCAGGGGGGGCTGCAAAGTCATATGCCAAGAGGCTGGCAAATGAGTTGTCTGATGTGAGACACTCGATTGGCACACTTGCATAGTTTCCACTGCAGGCTGCCCTTTTCTTTATGTCTTTGAGCCAATCCTCTAATGACATCTCATTGTTGAAGGGGATTTGAAATGCTGCTGTAAATGCTCGTCTGTGTGCTTGTTTCGGTCCATAGAGTGAGAGGATGAAATGTTTAGAAAGTTTCATGATGCCTGTGGTTGCATCGACTCTGCTTCGAATCTTTTCCTTGATTTCAATTACATTTTCAGGATAGATTGCTTCAGTTTGGATTAAGAGATTGTTGCAAACTTTGGGGAAATCCCCAGTAAGACGATGTATCTCCTTTTCACTGATGCGTCCTTGGTATCTGGTGGGATAGTCATCAAGATCACACAGTGCATAGCAGAGATGCATTGCATGCTCGAAAATCTCTTTGACTTTCATCACGTGGACGTTTCCCGTTGCGGGATTATTGTAGACTGCCTGAGAATCGGACAGCATCTGCATCATGGCTAGAAGGGCGTCTGATGAAGTTCTGAAAATGTAAAAGACTGCATCTGGGCGAGTTTGAAAGAAGAATGGTATGTGCATTCCCCATGTATGCTTTCTCTTTTCGTACAGACTCAGTGTTTCTGCCTTTTTGAGTGATGCCACGAATTTGAGGGGCGTAATCTCGACAATGTCAGTGGTCGAAATGATTTTCTCGAGCGCCGCAAAGAATGCTGGCGAGCGCGCCTCAATGCCATGC
>Ga0315899_10001021_pt1 | contig 32552 bp, 21 predicted proteins | sample LakEriMetagenome_2_FD_203518 | JGI IMG/M metagenome (GOLD analysis project Ga0315899, IMG submission 203518) | Freshwater fungal communities from buoy surface, Lake Erie, Ohio, United States - Buoy 4 MA112 | ecosystem: Environmental > Aquatic > Freshwater > Lake | place: USA: Lake Erie, Ohio...
AGGGGCGTAGCAACTTTAGGAGCCCTCGATTCCGGGCTCGATCCCGTCGACAATTAGCCCGCCGGAAATCAGAATTTAGTGTTTCTTCGCAGTGGCCAGCGACTTGGCCAACCTGTTTTAGCCCCTCACCTCAGGCTCGGCGATGCAGTCCAACTGCCCTGTCACCTGTTGCGGCCCCCTTTCCCGGCAAACTCATGGAAACTAGCACTCCCCCTCATCCAGACTTGGAACTCGCTGCTGTCGACCGAGGCCAAGCGATGATCGAGGCCGATCACCTCTCAAAGTTCTACGGGATCTTTGCGGCTACACGCGACGTCTCGTTCAAAGTCTACAAAGGTGAAGTCGTCGCTTTTCTCGGTCCCAACGGAGCGGGAAAAAGCACCACGATGAAAATGCTGACCGGCTACCTCTCCCCTTCGGAGGGTCGGGCCCGGATCGCCGGACACGACATGTCGACCGATCGGCTGGCTGGCTCCCGCTGCCTCGGTTACCTGCCCGAGACCGGTCCGCTCTATCCGGACATGACTCCCTACAGCCTGCTCGACTTCTTCGCCGAGGCCCGCGGCATGAACAAGCGGACCAAGCTGGACCGCATCGAGAAAGTCGTCGACATCTGCAGCTTGAGCAGTGTGATCTACAAGCCCATCAGCAAACTCTCCAAAGGCTATCGCCAACGGGTGGGGATGGCCCAAGCGCTGATCCACGAACCCGAGGTCCTGATTCTGGATGAGCCAACCTCGGGTCTCGACCCGAACCAGATTCGCGGTGTGCGGGAAACCATGCAGCGACTGGGCAAGGAGAAAACGATTTTGCTCTCGACCCACATTCTGCAGGAAGTCGAGGCCATGGCCAGCCGCGTGGTGATGATCAACGAAGGCCGCAAGGTCTATGACGGCCCGCTGTCGGAAATCGATCCGGAGAAGATGGGACTCGATGCCGTGTTCGCCAAACTGACTGGCCACGATCCGGTCACCGGGGCGAAGCTTCGGGAATCGGAAGCTGTCGAATCCGCTACCGAATAGTTCCCTGCCCTGCTTTTCGTTCGCTTTGACCGTTCGCTTTGACCGTTCGCTTTGACTGTTCTGAACCCGTTTTGCCTGTCCCCAGCCCCCAAAGAGCCGATCGCAATGTGGATTGAATTTGTCTTCATGCTGGTGATCAACCTCATGTTCGTCCTCGCCCTGATGCTGGTGATGATGCCGCTGGGGATTTGGCGTCAGGCCGCGTTTGCCGTAATGAAGCGCAACTTCGTCGGCTATTTCAGCAGCCCCACGGGGTACGTCTTCCTTTGTCTGTTCGTGCTGCTCACCAGTTTTGCCGCATTCTGGCCGCACGAGTTCTTCACGACCAACCTCGCCAACTTTGACCAGCTGAACAAGTTCCTCCCCTACATCATGCTGATCTTCATCCCGGCGATCACCATGAGTATCTGGGCCGAGGAACGCCGGCAGGGAACGGACGAGTTGCTTTTGACCCTGCCCGCCAAGGACTTTGATATCGTGATCGGCAAGTACTTTGCCGCCGTGCTCGTCTTTACGGTCTCGCTGCTGTTTTCCCAGCTATCCAACTACGCCGTGCTTTTGGCGATGACCGGCGGAGCACTCGATACGATGTTGTTGTTCTCGACTTACCTTGGCTACTGGTTTGTCGGAATCGCGATGATCGCGATCGGCATGGTCGCGTCCTTTTTGACCAACAACCTCACCGTTGGTTTCATCTTTGGCGCAGCCTTCAACGCGCCGCTCGCCTTTTTCTCCAACGCCGACGTGATCTTTTCCAACAGCACTTGGATCCAGAGGCTCTACGATTGGTCGCTGCTCCAACGCCTCGAGCCGTTTGGCCGGGGCCTGATCAGTCTGCCTTCAATCTTCTACTTCCTTGGCCTTGTGGTTCTCGGCGTTTACCTCAGCCTTGTCCTGATCGGTCGCCGGCACTGGCTCGGTGGTCGCGATGGTACCTCATTGCTTTGGCACTACCTGCTCCGCGCGCTGTTTGTTGGCGTGATTTGCATTTCGGCCGTGCTGATCACCCAGTACAGCCCGCTGAATCAGTTCCGCGCGGATATCTCGGCCGAAAAGGTCAGCACCCTTTCGGATGCAACCCGCACCCTGCTCAATCGCCTGGCGACCGAAGAGCCCGCCACCGATGGACGACAAGCTGACCCGATTCGGATCGATGCCTACATCAGTGACAGCGTTCCGACCGAGTTTGTCCAGACCAAATACGACCTGGTGAACCTGCTCCGGGAATTTGACGTGCTCGGCGGAAACCGTCTCCAAGTAACCTTGCATCAGGGGATCAAGCCGTTCAGCCAGGATGCGATCCTCGCTGAGAAAAAATACGGCATCAGCCCTGTTCCGGTCACCAGTCGCTCGCGCGGGGCCGAGCGAACCGAAGAGCTGATTCTCGGCGTGGCAGTAACCAGCGGGCTGAAGCGGGAGATCATCCGGTTCGTGCCCTACGGCATGCCGGTCGAGTACGAATTGATGCGGGCGATCAACACGGTGGCCGAGCCGCAGAAGAAGACCATCGGTGTGGTGCAGACCGATGTCCTGCCGATGGGCGGAAGGATTTTCGCTCCCGGCCAGAACAACCAGCCGCAAGCGGTCAACGTGCCCCAGCTGCAAATCCTGGCCGAACTGCAGAAGCAGTACAACGTGGAAGAAGTCGTCGCCAACACGCCAATCCCCCTGTGGGTCGAAGATGAAAACGGCAAACCGCTCCGCCGCCGCTACGACGCACTGCTGGTCATCCAACCCTCGCAGATGACGGCGACTGAACTGAAAAACGTGATCGATGCGATCCAACTCGGCCAGCCAACCGCGATCTTCGAAGACGCCCTGCCTAACCCGGACAATTTCCCGATCGCCCGGGGGACCTTTCTCCCGCGCATCATGCCCCGAAACGGCAATGAAGCCGCGGATGTCAACCAATTGTTCAAGGCACTGGACGTCGACTTTGACTTTATCGAACGGCCAGTCGCTCCCAACCAGCCGGTCAAATTTCCCTGGCTGATCTGGAAGGCAACGGCCAACCCCTACCCTCGAGACTCACAACTCGACACTCCGGAACTGGTGGTTGTTCGCGACGACAGTGAGTCGCTTGAACTGAACACCCACTTCTCCGTCGATCACCCGGCAACGCGGGGAATCAATGAAATCTACTTTCAGTATGCCAGCTACCTCGATCAGATTCCCAATCCCGAATTGAACTTTGAACCACTGGTGGTGACCGGCAGTTGCGGCCGGATCCTGCTGTTCGATTACATGCGGTCGCAGTCACCTGAGCAGCGTGAAAGTTTCCGCGGCAGCTCGGGCAGCAATTACATGCTTGCCGCAGCCATCACCGGCAAGCAGCCGGTCGAGGCAGTCCCCGCGGCAACCGCTGACATCAAGCCGGACAAGCAGCACACCAACGTGATCCTGGTTTCAGACATCGACATTCTGGCGGACCTGTTTGTCCAGCTGCGAAATTTCCCGATTCAGAATGGCATCGACTATCACTTTCAAAACATGTCGTTCGTCCAGAACATTGTCGATTCACTCGTTGGTGAGAATGCGTACGGGGACCTCCGCAACCGCAAGCAGAAACATGTGACCCTTCGCGTGGTGGAAAAAACCACGGAGGAAGCCCTGCAGGAGGTCTACCTCGAGACCCAGCAGATCCAAAAGGAGGCGGCTACTGCCCAGGAAGCGGAAACCGTCAAGGCGAATGAAGAGATTGGTCCGTTGCAGGAAGAAATCAAACAGCTCGAAGCCCGGCAGGCCCGCGGCGAGGCAATCGATGTCGCCGCCCTGAATTACAAGAAGCAGATCCTCAATCAGACCCAACTTGGATTGCAGCAAAAAATCCAAAACCGGATGGAAGAACTGGGCAATGGCGTCCAGGAAAAAATCCGGGCGATCGAGCTCGATGCCGAACTGAAGATTCAGCAGATACAGCGGGGCTTCAAACTCGCCGCGGTCGTGCTGCCGCCGATCCCGCCGCTGCTGGTGGGGCTGATCGTTTTTACCCGTCGCCGTCTGCGTGAACGGGAAGGAATCTCCAAGGCCCGTCGACTCAAGTAATTAATCCGGTTCGCCTCGTCCCGTTCGGCTCATTCACGTTTTCCCTCGCGTCAGGATTCGACCTCATGAATCGCCCCTTTACCGCCACCCTGCTGCTCGGCTTGGCCGCCGCCGTCCTGGCTGGAGTCGCTGCCTGGTTTTATCCCTGGCCGCAGGAAGTCCAACAAAGCGGCAAGGTCGGACAACTGCTGTTTGAAGGGTTTACCCCCAGCCAGGTGCGGACGATTGAAGTCTCCCGCTACAACAGCGACCGTCAGGCCCTGGAGCGCATCCAACTCCAGCGCAAAGGTGAACGCTGGGTGATTCCCGGCACGGCCGACTTCAACGCCAACAATGCCACCCAGGTCGCGCGGGCCATTAACTCGGTTCTCGATCGCAAAGTGCTAGAGAAGATCTCCGATGACCAGCAGGACCATCTCAAGAACGGCGTGATCGACCCCGACCAATTTCAATCGGCGGAGGTTCGGAGCGGCTTGGGGCGGCGAATTACGCTCAAGGATCGCAATGGCCAGGCTCTGGCGGACCTGATTGTCGGTTTTCCCCTGCAGAATGCCGAACAGCAAGCGCTCTACTGCGTGCGAATTCCCGGTGAACCGCAAGTCTACTCCGTGCCCTTCGACCTGGAAGCATTGACTACTCGGTTTCAGGATTGGGTCGACCCCAACCTGCTCGGCTTGCGCAATCAGCAAAACACCGCGGGGCAGCTCCCCTCCTCCGTCACCTTGGACGCCTATCGAATCGATTCCAGCCGCCTCAGCGACCCCGCTGCCAAAGTCCGCTTGTACCGAGCCGACTTGGGCGACGTCGAAGGGGGCATCGGAATCCGCCGACTCGAGATTCCGGCAGGCGACGCCTGGGCTGCCGTGAATGCGACTGAGGCACAAAAGCGGCTACTGTTGGAGTCCACACTCCGCCAACTGGGGACTTGGTCCTTTCCCGAAGTGCGGTTGAAAGCCAAACCTGTGGCCGACTTTTTGAAAGCGCCCGGCAACGTCGGCGACCCGGCGATCTTCGCCTCCCTCGCTGAGTACGGCTTCCGCCAAACTGCCGCAACCGGAGCAGCGGCCAGTTTTCAAAGCGCTGGTGGTCAAATGACGATCAATCTCGAAACTGGCGTCAAACTCCACGCGTGGTTCGGAAGTATCACCGGCTCAGCCCAATCGGGGACCAAGCTCAATCGCTACCTGTTGCTGCTGGCTGAAGTCGACCGCGACAGCCTCAAGGAGCCCACAGCCCCGGTCGCCGCTGAGGGCACGCCGCTCACGGAGGAACAGCAGCGGAATTATCAACGCGAACTGGACGCCTGGAAGACAAAACTCAAGACAGCGGAAGATTTGGTCGCAGAGTACAACCGGCAATACGCGCCATGGTATTACGCCCTCAGCGACGAAGTCTATCTCCGCCTGATGCCAGAGCTATCCGACTTGCCCAAGGCACCAGCCTCCCCCGCCGAAGCACCACCCACAGTCGAACCGAAGGCCTCGGGCGAACCTAAGGCCTCGGGCGAACCTAAGGCTTCGGGCGAACCTAAGGCTCCGGGCGGAGAAACAGCTCCGGCTACTCCTTCCGCCGGATCAACCGGAAGTGGTGGCTAGTCCAGAGCGACTTCCCCCGCCTCATCCCCTTTCCTGCCGCTTCATTTGACATCCCCGGGCTGCAGGGCCCTTACCGACCTCTGCCAACACCTTTCTGCCTAACTCAGGAATTCTCATGTCGCTTCGTTCCCTGCTTGGCCTTAGTCTGCTGGTACTTTCAGCTCAAGCCTCATTGGCTGATGAACGTCCGACCTCGATTCGGATCGCAACCTGGAATGCGGAGTGGTTTTACGATGATTTCAAGGCGGACAACAAAGCCGACGTGGCCAAGCAGAATTCCGCTCCTTCCAAAGCGGAATGGGAATGGAAGCTGAACGAGGTCGCCCGTGTGATTTCCGAACTGCAACCGACAATCCTTGCATTGCAGGAAGTGGAAAACCGGGATGTAATCTACAAGCTGACCAAAGTGCTGGAAGAAAAATACAAACTGAAATACCGCTACGCCTTCATCGATGGCTTCGATTTCGGAACGGAGCAAGACGTGGCCTTGATGTATCAAAGCGGATTGGTCGAGTTCAGCCGCCGCGAGCAAACCGAAGAGATGTTTGCCTCGAAGGACTACTACAACCTGGGCAAACACCTGATCGGGCGATTCGAATGGGGCGCAGGTGACGAGAAGGAGTCCCTGCTTTTATTGACGACTCACTTTCGTGCAACTCCGGAACAGGAAGAAATTCGCAAGCGTCAGGGGCGGCTGGTCCGCGAATGGATCAAGCCCGCTCTGGAGCGGGGAGACAATGTTATCATCCTTGGCGACTTCAATTCAGAACACAAAGCGGCGACGCCGGTTCCCGAATCGGACCTGGGAATCATGTCTGGCTGGAACACAGCAGAGACAACCGACGACCTCATCGACCTGCATACGCAATTACCGGAGGAACTCCGCAGCACGCATCTCTTGAATAAGGAGTACGACCGCTTGCTGGTCAGTCCAGCCCTGATGGCAGACGCTCCCGACCGGGTCGATCTCGTCTTTTCGCGGATCATTACCCGACAGGATCTGGTTGTCGTGGGAGAACAGGACAAAGATCATTTCAACGTGTTTTATCAAATCACCCAGTCGGAACGGGATATCAGCGACCACTACCCGGTCATGGCCGAGTTTCTGTTCAAGTAACCTTAATGGTTCAAGTAACCTCGATGGATTGCGAGTCTCGATGCGATTGATGCATCGCAGCGGCCTGCCCCAGAGGGAATCTGCTGGAGGTTGATTTGGGTGCCGATCAGCAGGGTGAACAGCCAATGCGCGAATACAATTTTGACGGCCTGGTCGGGCCGACGCACAATTATGCCGGGTTATCGTACGGCAACTTGGCCTCGGCCGCGCACTTCAACTCACCCTCCAACCCTCGGGCTGCCGCCATGGAGGGACTGGACAAAATGCGGCTGGTTGCTGAATTGGGTACTCCCCAGGCGATCCTGCCGCCGCTTGCCCGCCCCAATCTTCGCGCACTCCATCAGCTCGGTTTCAGAGGCTCGCCTACCGCCATGCTCGAATCCGCCTGGCAGGCAGACCCCGTCCTGCTTGCCGCGGTCTGGTCAGCCTCCAGCATGTGGACCGCGAATGCCGCCACCGTTTCGCCAGCCCCGGACTGCGCCGATGGCAAGCTGCACTTCAGCGTCGCCAACTTGTCCTCGCTTCTGCACCGCTCCCTGGAAGCGGAACAAACAACCAAAATTCTCCGTGCCATCTTCCGCAGTCCCCAGCGGTTTCAAGTTCACGACCCGCTGCCTGCCGGCAGCGCTTTGTCTGACGAAGGGGCTGCCAATCACACTCGACTGGCGGCGAGTCCGGACGGTCCCGGCCTGGAGTTGTTCTGCTATGGGCGGGTCGCCTTTGATCCAGCCCGCACTGGTCCCCAAAAATTTCCGGCCCGGCAGACGCTTGAGGCGTGCCAGTCGATCTCCCGTCGGCATCAACTCGCCGCTGAGCGGACGTTTTATCTGCAGCAACATCCCGCCGCGATCGATGCTGGTGTGTTTCACAACGATGTGATCGCCGTCGGTGGCTGGAACTTGTTGCTGGTTCATGAGCAGGCTTACGTCGACCAGGAGCTGGTTTTGTCCCAAATCGCGGGGCAGTTTGCGACCTTGCGTGGCTCCGGGCTGCAGATCATTGAATTCCCGGCCCGCCTTTTGCCGCTGGCCGATGCCGTCAGCAGCTACCTTTTCAACAGCCAATTGCTGCTTCGGCCCAGCGGCAAGCTGACCCTGCTTTGCCCGAGTGACTGCGAATCAAACGCAGCCGCCGCTCGCTCTCTGGCTTGGCTCCTCGAACAGAACAGTCCGATTGACGAGGTGCGGTTTGTCAATTTGCGGCAGAGCATGAACAATGGCGGTGGCCCGGCCTGTTTGCGACTCCGCGTGCTGCTTTCGAGTGAGGAAGCCGCCGCAGTGCATCCAGGAGTCTTCTGGACCCCCGCCCTCGATGCCCGGCTCCGCGATTGGGTTCAGCGAAATTACCGCGATCAACTCGCTCCCGCCGACTTGCGCGACCCTCAACTGGTTGATGAAGCCTTCACGGCGCAGGAGGAGCTGGCACAGATCCTTGGCCTGGTGCGCGAGACGCTGACCAATGAGTAAGCCCGCCTCCCGCCCGCAGAGAGCGGTGCGCCCGCCGCAGCCTTCCGGTTCCTTGAGCCCATGACCGCGTCCCGCAAACCACTTCCGGTTGATGAACAGCTCGGACTGTTGAGCGAGCAGCTCGGCAAGTCCTCGGCGGTCATCCTCGAAGCGCCTCCCGGCTCGGGCAAAACGACGCGGGTCGCGCCTTGGCTGGTGGAACGCGATGAACTCTCCGGGCAGGTCTTTCTGCTCCAGCCGCGGCGCGTGGCCGCCAGAGCCGCAGCCGAGCGGATTGCTGCGGAACACGCTTGGCAACTGGGGCGCGAAGTTGGCTATCAAGTCCGCTTTGACAGTCGCGTTTCATCCGACACCAAACTGGTCGTGGCAACCGAGGGTATCCTGCTCCGCCGGCTGCAGAGCGATCCTTTGCTGGAAGGAGTGTCCGCTGTCCTGCTGGACGAGTTCCACGAGCGATCGCTGAATGCGGATTTGCTGTTGGGATTGCTCCGCAGGTTGCAGCAGGAATTCCGTCCCGACCTGAAGCTGGTGGTGATGTCGGCAACGCTCGCTTCGACCGAACTTCAGACGTTTCTCCAAGGGGCTCCGATCGTCAAGGCGGCGGGCCAACTGTTTCCGGTCGATGTCCAGTACCGTCCTCCCCGGCTGCAAGCCAAGTGGCTCGAACACCTTGTCGAGATCGTTCACGATCTGGTCACTCGCGATTCCGGCGACATCCTCGTCTTTCTCCCCGGGGTCGGTGAAATTCAGCGCGTCATGAAGGGGCTCGATTCGCTGACACGGGACTGCGACTTGCTTCCGCTGCACGGAAGCAAGTCGCTGGAGCAACAGACGGCCGCGCTCTTTTCCGGCGGGCGGCGCCGAATCGTCCTGGCGACCAACGTCGCCGAAACATCGTTGACTATCGAGGGGATCACGACGGTGGTCGACAGTGGCTGGGTCCGAGTCTTGCGATTTGACCCCAGTGTTGGCATCGACCGGCTCGAACTGGAGCCGATCTGTCAGGCGTCGGCGACGCAGCGAGCCGGTCGCGCGGGGCGGCTGGCTGCGGGGCGCTGCATTCGTCTCTGGGATGCGGCGGCCCAGCGAGCTCGGCCTGAGTTCCTCGAGCCGGAAGTCAGTCGGATTGATCTCGCCGGAGCAGTGCTCCAACTCGCCGCTTGGGGAGAGCGGCCTGAGGAATTCCTCTGGCTGTCATCGCCTCGGCCTGAGGCTATCGAGTCAGCACGGCGCTTGCTCGAACTGCTCGGTGCGCTGGCCGAGGGAAAAATCACGCCGCTTGGCCAGGCAATGGTGCGCTTACCTGTCGCGCCACGTTTGGCGCGGCTGCTGATCGCCGCTCACCAGACGGGCTGCCTCGAGCAAGCCGCTCTGGCTGCGGCCCTGCTCTCCGAGCGGGATCCATTTCTGCGACAGCCCGGCAGCCAGCGCTTGAGCCCACGCGATCGTCAAGTCTCCCGCTGGAATTGCGACCTCACAGAACGGGTCCACGCGCTCGAGCATTTTTATCGGGCTGGAGAAATGCAGACACCATTTGGCGAAATCCATCGCGGCGGGGCCTTTAACCTTCGCGATGCCGCACGGCAGAACTTCGAACTGACCGTAGCCGAGTTGGGCTCTCCCCGGAAACAAACCGATGAGGAAGACGCCCTGAGCAAGGCACTGCTCGTCGCCTTTCCCGATCGGCTCGCCCGGCGCCGCGGCCCGAACGATTCCCGCGGACTGATGGCCGGTGGTCGCGGTGTAAAGCTGGCAGAGCAGAGCGGAGTGACCCAGCCGGAACTCTTTCTCTGCATCGACGTCGATGGTGCTAAAGGCGAGGCACTTGTGCGACAGGCGAGCGGGATCGACCCGGCCTGGTTGCCGAGGGAGCTGCTGGCGGAGCGCGAAGAGCTGTTTTTCCATCCTACGCAGAAGCAAGTCGTCGCCAAACGCCGCCAGTACTGGGCGGATCTGATTCTCAGCGAGCACCCCGCAGCAATTACCGACAGTGTTGCTGCCGCGGCTCTTTTGGCGAACGAGGCCAAAAGGAACCTGGCCGAGGTCTTGCCGCGCGAGGCGGAGGCCTTTGAGTCCTTTCGCGCTCGGGTCACCTGCCTGGCCAAGTGGTTGCCTGAGCACAACCTCCGCCCGGTCGACGAACAGTTACTCGGTGAGGTGCTTGAGGAACTTTGCCGCGGCAGGCGGAGTTTCGCCGAATTGCAGGCCGCACCGTGGCTCGATTGGCTTCGCGGTCACTATCCTCCCGAGCAACTCAAGCTGATCGACCAGGAGGCTCCAGAGCGGATTGAGGTTCCCAGTGGAAGTCGGATCAAGCTGGAATACGCTCCGGGCAAAGCCCCGGTCTTGGCGGTCCGCATTCAGGAGATTTTTTCCTGGCGGGCGACGCCGCGGATTGCCTGCGGTCGCGTCCCCGTGCTGCTGCATTTGCTTGCCCCCAATTTTCGGCCGCAGCAGATCACGGATGACCTCGCCAGTTTCTGGGCCAATACCTACGAAGTCGTCCGCAAGGAATTGAAGCGGCGCTACCCCAAGCACGCCTGGCCGGAAGATCCCCTGACCGCCTCGCCCGTGAAGAAAGGCTGAGCAGTTCATCCCGCGCGGCGACCGTTTGCCGGATGAACGTCGATTGTCCAGCGAGGCGCTCTGAGATTTCTTTTGCAGCGCGGAGCGCAGCCAATTGCCATGGATGTCCCTCAACGGCCCGACTCAGCCTGAAAATCTAACGGTTAGCCTGACTTTGCTCGCGCCTCTTTTCCGGCTCGGGAAGCTCTGAACGTCACGCTGCGTTTATGACTCAGGCAGTCTGGTCCGCTTGGCGAAGCTGGTCGGTCACAGAAAATTATTTTGATTTCCAGTTGAGCTGCGAGTCGATACGATAACGGGCACTGTTCTACGCAGTGCGGATTTCTTGCCGCGGTCCATCAAGCTCTCTTGAATTCGGATCGCCAGAGAAGTCCAACCAACACATGGATGAATTAGTGTTGTTCAGGGATGAGATCGTTTCCATTTCCTTCCTGAGGAACCGATCCATGTCAATTGATTGGATGAATTCTCTCATCATCGTGACGTTCATGTCCGTGTGGGTGCTCATCGGTCAGTTCTCGTTCATCAAACAATGAACCAGGTTGAACTGACCAGGTTGTCGGTCTGCGGTTGGGTTGGGCCTGCGGGTCAAACTCGCTCCGCCAGTTCTCGACCGCCAGCGATGCACCCTTCGCTCCAATTCTCCGGGGATGACGCGTTCCCATCGGTGAATTGCTCGCCGGGTTCAAGCTGGCAATAGCGTCCGCCAAGTCAGCGAATCGAAATTTGCGACTTCGGACCGGTCGAAAACGACTGTTCCTTCCGACTTCCGGATGCCCTGAAGTAACGTCTGACTGCTTCCGATCCACGACCATGGCAACTGGCCATTGCCAGTCGTGGGCAGGCTGCAGACGGTGTGTTATCTTGGGTCACATGAACCAGTTTCCAGACCGATTTTCCGGGTACTCCCCAGCGGCGTCCCGCCTCTCTTCAATCCACAGGTCAGCAGAGCCATTGGCCGCGGAGCACCCAGCTCGCGAGTCAACATCGCCGCGTCTGCTGAGGAGGGGATTGCTGAGGCGTTTGCGCTGGCCTGTCACGCTGTTTCTGCTCACTTGCCTTTCAACCTTTTGGGTGGGCGTGACCAACTGGCAGCCGGTGCAGGCCCTGATTGTCTGCTCCGAACAGGGAGATTTGACCTACGTTCGCCAGTTGTTCCTGACGCATTGGGCGCAAGGCCTGACTTACATGGGCTGCGTGCTGGCGATTCTTCTGCTCCATGAGCTGGGTCACTTTCTGATGACCCTTTATTACCGTATTCCGGCCACGATGCCGATCTTTCTCCCTTTTCCCTTCAACCCGATTGGCACGCTCGGTGCGGTGATCGGAATGAATGGCTTCGAGGCCGATCGCAAACAGATTTTTGACATCGGTATTGCCGGGCCACTGGCAGGACTCGTAGTCGCGATTCCACTGGCCTGGATCGGAGCGAGCCAACTCGATTTTTCGATTCCCCCCGCGGGCGGACTCAGTTTTCAATGTCCGCTGTTTCTGGACTGGCTGATCGAGCGTCTGGCGATCCCGGGCTACAATGGAAGTTCGATTTCACCCAGCCAGATGAACCCCTACCTCTCGGCCGCTTGGGTGGGATGTCTGGTGACCGGACTGAATATGATTCCGGTAGGTCAGTTGGATGGCGGGCATATCACCTACGCCTTGTTCGGCAAGCGGGCCCACTTGCTGGCCCGTGCGATGATTGTCGGGGCGATTGCCTCGATGGTTTACTTCGGACACATGGTCCTGCTGTTGATGGTTATCCTGGTAGTCCTGGTCGGCACCGACCACCCACCAACGGCAAATGACCGCATGCCGCTGGGTTGGTTTCGCACCGGGCTGGGGTTGTTATCATTGTCGATCCCGATTCTCCTCTTCCCGCCCATGGTCTTCGAACTCCCCACCTGAAACCTCCAAAAACGGGGTCAGGTCCAGTTTCACAATTCACTTACTTATTTTCGGAGGAATTCATGAGCCGCCCGATTACTTTGTTTACCGGACAGTGGGCCGATTTGCCCTTGACCGACATGGCCCAGAAAACTCGGAGCTTTGGCTATGACGGAATAGAGCTTGCCTGTTGGGGCGACCACTTCGAAGTCGACCGGGCCCTGGCGGAAAGCGACTACTGCGCCCGCAAGCGAGAACTGCTGCAGAACCATGGTTTGGGTTGCTGGGCAATCAGCAGTCACCTCGTTGGGCAGGCGGTGTGTGACGTCATCGACCAACGGCACAAGGCGATCCTTCCGCCATCCGTTTGGGGCGATGGTTCCCCGGCGGGTGTGAACAATCGGGCAATTGAGGAACTGAAGCGAACTGCCCGGGCGGCCGAGAAGTTTGGCGTCAAGGTTATTAACGGCTTTACCGGATCCAGCATCTGGCCGCTGCTCTATTCTTTCCCCCCAGTCTCGCCGCAGATGATTGATGATGGTTTCAAGCTGTTTGCCGATCGCTGGAACCCGATTCTCGACGTCTTCCGCGACTGCGGGGTGAAGTTCGCGCTCGAAGTGCATCCAACCGAGATTGCCTTCGACATCTATACCGCCGAGCGGGCTCTGGAGGCGTTGAATCACCGGCCGGAGTTTGGATTCAATTTCGATCCGAGCCATTTGATTTGGCAAGGTGTCGATCCCGCGGCCTTCATTCGTTATTTCCCCGATCGCATCTTCCATGTCCATGTGAAAGATGCAATCCGCCGGTTGGATGGTCGCAGCGGAATTCTCGCCAGCCACCTCAATTTCGGCGACCCGCGCCGAGGCTGGGATTTCCGTTCGCCCGGACGCGGCGAAGTCAACTTTGAGGAAATCGTTCGGGCGCTGAATGACGTCAAGTATCACGGCCCGCTTTCGATCGAATGGGAAGACAGCGGCATGGACCGCGAGTTCGGTGCCCGGGAAGCCTGCGACTTCACCCGACGATTGGACTTCGCACCCAGTCACCGCGCATTTGATTCGGCCTTTGAGAAAAAGTAGGCAGCCGTCCGGCGATTTGTCGAGCATCGGCTGACCGAGCCTCCATGGAGGCTCGCCTGCCCATTGCCGCTTTCCCTGGCGCTGCGAAAGTACAGAACCCCTATGTCTTCACCGAGCATCCAGCTGAAGAAGACCGCGCCCGCCGGGACGATTATTCTCAATCGTCCCGAGCGGCACAACGCGATCTCGCGCGAGCTCATCGCGGCTTTGCAGCAGGCCTTCGATGATTTTCATGGCGAGCGATCCGTGCGGGCGGTGATTCTGACGGCTGCGGGGGATTCCTTTTGCTCGGGCGCCGACCTCCGCGAGTTGGCTGATACCGCCGAAGATCAGCAAGCCCTGAGCCTTTGGCAAACCGAAGTCGAACAGCTTCAGCAATTGCTGGAAACCATGCTGCGGTATCCCAAGCCCATTCTGATTGCGGCGACGGGCTGGGTGATTGGCAGTGGACTCTCCCTGCTGTTGGCTGGTGACTATGTCATCGCTGGAGAATCGACGCGGCTCTGGCTCCCCGAATCTCTCCGTGGGCTTTCGGCCGGTCTGACCACGCCGCTGCTGGTCTTCCGGGCTGGGGCTGGTCAGGCGAGTCGCTTCCTGTACCAAACCGAGCCGTTGCCAGCCAAACGGGCCGCTGAACTCGGCTTGATTCAGGAGGTTGTCGCCGACAACCTGGTTTGGGCTCGGGCCCAGCAACTCGCCGGCGAACTGGCCCGGGGCTCGGCCCAATCCCAACTCCTGGGGAAGCAACTGCTCAATCAGACCGTGGGCGAGAGTCTGCTGACTCAACTGGCGATCGGAGCGGCCCAAGTTGCTGCGGCGCGGACGACCGAAGCCGCACGCGAGGGAGTCCAGGCCTTCCTCGAAAAGCGGGAACCAAAGTTCTGACCTCTCCAGTTCTGCTTTCCTCCTGCGGGCCGAGCGCGGCGGTTGTCAGTACAGTCCGAGGGCCAGGCAACGCTTGTTTTTGGAATCGTGTGCGGCCCTCTTCTCGGTCACTCGCGTGAGGTTCCCTCCAGCATTCTCAGCCAGTTCTGGTCGACGTGATAATGGTGGCAGGTGGTGCAGGAGTTCGATGCCTGATTCTCGCGATGACACTGCACACAAGTCGAACGGCCCAGCGGCGCAAAGTCGCTTCGCTCGATCGTGTGTCCCGCAGCACTGGAATCCGACTTTTGCCAACTTGCCAGCTGTGTCGGCGGAGTGGATAAAGGCGTGTCAGCCCATTGATGGCAAGCGGTACACTGAAGCTGCAATAGATGTGGAGCGTGATTGAAACGTGTAAACCCCTTGAGCTCCGGGCGTCGCAGTTCGGACTTCCAGCCAACCTGATTCCGCGATGCCAGCAAGTTTGCTGAGGCTGCCGGGCTGCTGACGCGGTGACAGGAGAAGCAGGCCCCGGCCGCTGAGGGGTGGTGCAGACTCTGCGCCAAAGCTTGAGTTGCCTGAGACTGCCCCGCGGATTGCAGAGCGTTCCGCCATTGCAGCAATTCAGGCCAGAAGAGATCTTCGTGGTCGGCGACGTAATAGATGAGCCGATAGCTGGCATCATCCCGTTTCCAGCCGCGAAGCAGAGCGGGCTGGGGAATCTTGTTGGCCACAGGCTTAGAAAAAACAGGCTCAATCGCTGGCGCTTGGGACGGCTGGTTTACAGCTGCCTTGTGTGGTGGCGCGTGTTCGTTGCGCTGCTGGCCCAGGTTGTTGATTGAGTCTGTTTGGTGTGCCGGTACCCCTTCCCCCCGGTCGCCTTCCAGCGGAGAGACTCCGCCGGGAAGTTGTCCTTGGAGAGGATTCACCGCGAGCAGTTCCGAATCCGGACCTGCATTGGCCGCAGGGAGATTCGCTGTTCCTTCTCGCAGGGGGTCGAGGTTGTTGATTCCACCCCGCCCACTCTTTTCATCGACGTTCGCTTGAGGATTAGTGACAGCAGGTTGACGAATGACTTGTCGTGACGGTCCTGCGTCTACTGGCGACTGGGTTTGCGTTGCGGCCTTTAACGCTTCTGACTGCTCAGCTGAGTTGCCTCCCGGTAACGCACGTTGGGAAACCTTGCCGGTTAGAGGATTGGGAGCGAGTAACTCCTGGTCTTGCAGCCAGCGGGCGAGGACACCCGTGTCGGGGCGCCAGGCAGCCTGGGAGTCGATTTGCCCCGAGCCCAGCGAGCTTTCCGACAGGCTGGCCAATTTGCCATGACTGGCCATTTCGGGGAACCACTGGAGGACGGCATCGCGAAACACCTGCAGCCCCGAGATTGCCGGACGATGGCCGGGCGGGTTTTCTGCCTGAATTGCCACAACTTCCCGAAAGTCTCGCGAGGCCAGTTCCAGGAGCAGGCGTTTCATGCCTTTGGCCAGCTCAGCCAAGCGACTGAGTTGCTCTTCATTCTGTGGGTCGATTTCGCTGAAATCAAATCCAGCGGGAAAGGCTTTCAGTGCTGCCGCCAGCTCCGGGTCTTTGGCGAGCAAAGACCAGGTCAAGGGTTGCATGAGCCCGGCAAAGTCTCCCCGAGCGCCCGCGGGCCAACTTCCAATCTCATGTCCAGAAGCGCGCAGCCGATCGACATCCAGCAAGGGAAGTTCGAAAAAAACCAATCCCTGTTGACCGGTTGTTCGAATGGTCTGTTGATGGCAACTACTGCACATCGAATCAAAGCTACCCAGACGCATGACGTTTCGCTCGCTATCTCCCGAGTGGCAAGCGGCGCAGGCGAATTCGCGTTGTCCTTCTGGAAAGTATTTTCGCAAATGCGTCTGATGATCAAATCGAATGGCACTCGGCAGCTGACTTCCCACTAACTGAAATTCGGGATGTCCGCTTTCGAAACTGCGGTGGCGTTGAGTGTGGCAGGTTTGGCATTGCCCGTCAGACATTTTGGTCAAATCGACGAGTTCGCCCCGGTGCTCGATGTGACAGGCAGCACAAGCAAGTTGTCGATATTCGTGATCGGCCGGCAGTTCGAGTCCCGCCGCTCGAAAGGGAGTCTCTTGCTCTCGGGTCAGTTTCTCCAATTGTTCCCGGGAGAGGGCGTGTGGCTGAGCCGCGAGAGTCGGCTCGATCGATTGCCGGTGACAGTTAAGGCAAAGCTCTGATTGATTGGTGGGACAAGCCGTGTTGTCGCCGAATGCGGTCCGCGTCCAACCGAGCCAATTGCTGTTTCCGGCTGAGTGGCATGCGGCACAGCGGTCGCCCCCCATGCCGGCGAGAATCTGGGCATGATGACTGGTCAAAGGGCCGGGAGCGAGAAACTCATTGCGTTTCGGCGAACCAAAGACCAGCAGGAGTGCACCGAAGGTAAAGCCCCAGACAGAAAGCACAATCGCTCGCCGGATCCGCCGATTGGAGGGGAGTTGGACGACTTCATCCTGCCCTCCAGGCTGTAACGCCGGCAGAACCACCGCGCGATCCTGATCCGGACGCTGATAGGGATCAACCTGCATCTCTGTCCTCACGGTGTTGCCTGCTGCGGGACCCGGTGCACTCATCGCCCGCCTCCCGCAAAAGCGTAAACCAACACAATGTGGACAATCATCAGGGTCAACAGGCTATAAGTCATCGCGACATGCAGGAACAACCACCCTTTCAAGCGGCCCTGCAAGGCCGCGTGATAATCGAGGTCATCCTTCTCGCGTATCAGCCCCATCAGTTGCCGACTGGTCTCGCGCTGGGGAGGGGCCAGATACCGATCGAGGGAGACCAATTCGCCGATCAGTTTGCGGCAGTTGTTTCCACTGGGCCACCAGGCAAACCACCAGCCTCGGGTTCCCTCGAGAAAATCAGCCACTCGATTCACATAGACTCGCGCCAAAATCTCATTGCCCCCAGCCTCCGTCAGAACCAGACTTCTGGCTCGCCGACTGACCTCGCGTCGCAAGAGGGGGATTTGCTCGTAAATGAACTGCCGCTGAATGGCGGCGAGCCGGCGAGGTGTTGCCCGGGTCAGATACAAACCGTAGACGCCGCTGCCGGCAACCAGCAGATAGGCGAGAGCCAGGGCCTGCTCCAATTTCCCTCCGGGAAGAGTCCAGTGCACATGCCAGCCGAAGAGGACGAAGGTACTCAGTCCGAGATAGATATGAAACTGCATCCAACCGGCCGCGGAGCCCAGTACAGCGAGGACGGGAACCTTTTTTCGCCAATGAAAGGCTGCCAGCACGACGATCGAAGCAGTTAGAAACCAGCCGCTGAAAGAACTGGAACCGTACAGATTGTCATCGAGATAGCGAACCGCCAGCGAAAACAGGGCCAATCCCAGTCCCATCCAGAGGAGATTCCGCAGCCTGCGGCTCACGATTTTGTTGCGCGGCAGGGGGCGACGGGCTCGGGAGTTCATGGCTTCACCTCGCTGTCCCATGGGCTCACCTCGCTGTCCATTGCGTGAACTCTGCCGGATGGGTCAAGTCAATCCGGATCAAGGCATCATGGGGACAGGCGCGCTGGCAGGCCGGCCCTCCGGACTGGTCAATACAGAGATTGCATTTGGTCGCCTGGAGAACCGGCAAGCCATTGGTTTTTTCAACCATCGGCTGGCCAGCCGGGTCATGAATCGCCACCATCTTGATACTGCCGTAGGGACAGCTGTTGGCGCACGTGCCGCAACCGATGCAGGTTTGTTCATTGATCGCAATGACTCCGGTACTGCCTTCGCGGGCGATTGCGCCCGTAGGGCAACCGATCATGCAGACCGGGTCCTGGCAATGCATGCAGGCACTGGCAAACATCCATTGGTCAAGGACGACTCCCTCGCGGACAAAACGGGGGTTGCCATCGTGCGTCGCCGCGCAGGCTCGGACACAATCATCGCAGCGGGTGCATCGATTCAGGTCAATCACCATTGCCTGCGTTCCGTTCATCAAGCGGTGCTCAACGATACTCTCAAGCAACTTGGTTTCAGGCAAAGGCTCACGCTTGGCCAACCGGCGCTGGGGGCTGTCTTTTTCCTTTGCGGATGTCACAGGAGGCAATGGCGACGGCAATTGTTTGGCGTTCAGCCGCGGCAGGATCAGCTGCTCCACGACTTTGACCGGGATTCGGAGGATGTCCACATAGCCGACTGCCCTCAGACTCAGCTGCCAGGGACGCTGTTCTCCAGTCTTCCAGTTGTGAACCAATTCCCTCAGCCCGAAGACTTGCCCCTTGCCCAGGTATTCGATGGTCTGCTCTCCCTCGCCATGCAAGCGAGTCACGCGGACAAAGCCACCGCGAATCAAGACGAGGTCATTGACGTACTCGCCTTGCTGGACAATCACCGGTTCCTGCTGGATTCGGGCAGCAACATCTGCTTCTGCCGCCTTGCGAAAGGTCGATGTCCAGAGGTATTCACCATACGACTGAAAGTCTGTCTGAGCCGCGACCTGCTCAATTTCGCCGGGGCTTAAATGCTCGAGCAAGGGCGTTTGCTGCAAATGGTTGTACAGTCCATTATCGCGGTAAAGCTGGTCGATCCGCTGCCGCAAGGCTGGATCGAACTTCATCAGGTCGCGAAGCCCTTGCCAGCGAATTTCCAGCAGCTTGGCGGCTGACTGTGAGACAACAGTCGCCGTCCGGGGAGAACGCGACAGCGCGGAGAGTTCTCCGAAAATCGTCCCGACTTCGAGCACCTGAGAACCGTCAAGCTCGAGTGTCCCGGGAATGTCCTGCAGAAAAACCCGAGCCTGTCGATCGGTTTGCTCGATGGTAAATGGCCGTTCGCTGGGGTCGCGAAGTTTGCGGACCTCGGGAAATCGGGATTGGTTCCACAGCTGGGCGATCGATTGAAACCAGTTTTTCCGCGGGGGGAGTGGCGACTGAAACGCCTCAGGATCGCGCAGCCGCAACGCTGCCAACAGCCGTCCCTCAAGTATCAAAAAGGCGCTATTTCCGTAGTCACCCTGGCGAATCACCAATTCACTTGGTTGGCACTCCCGAATCCGGCAATCGTTCCGCAGGATTTCGCGCAGCGGCAATTGCGGTGGAAACGCCTCGGACCGCATCGAGCGAAAAGGCTCAATCTGCAACAGCCGATCGACTGCCGCATCGCCCATTTCCGACGAGAACGGCTGGTCCCAGCGTTGAGGTTTTTCGACTTGTCGCAGAACGAGGTTCAAGTTGCTGAATCCATTTAAAGTGAGGGGCCCGGAATTCTGATGCGATTAGCGATAAGTCGATGCAGGAGGAAGGTCGGAATCAATCGCCCCGAGTGCGGTCCCATCCCGCGAGGCAGCGAACTCTTGCCCCAGCTGAGCCAGCCGGTCGGCCGCGGCATTCAGCTGGTTGGCATTGTTTGTTTTCAGCTCGACCACCGCAAACGTCTCCAAGGCCTGCTGCAACAGGGGATCGTTCAGCTTTTGCTGGGCGGCATAAAGTCGTTCGGCTGCCCGCGCGGCCCGCTGGGCTACCGCCACCCCATACGCACTTTTCTCAGTGGCTACTGCGGTGGCCCGGGTGCTGAATTCCAAGTCTGCAATCAGGCCCACGACAAATAAGAGCCGCAGCTTGTCAGGCGAGGAAACAGCGTTCTCTCGTCCAGCAGTACGAAGAAAATTGTGGCGCACTGTTCCCTGCGACCAGGCAACCAACTCAAATTCCGTCGAGGTCGCCGGATGGCCACCCACGTTGACCAGCCGCTCATGGGGTATGGTGTGACACTCATAGCAACTGCGGGCGATCAGGTAGATATTTTGCGTATTCCGCATACCTAACTCAGTGCTTTGGGCCAAGCGACTTACTCGATGAGCGGCCGTCTCCTGGCCCTTCAGCACGGTCGGTCCACCATAGTTATTGTGCACCGAGACCCAATCGCGGGCGGCACCGTGGCAGGATTCGCAGGAAATTCCCGCAACCGCCCTCAGCTTGCCGCTGCCATCGTCCTGCATCGTAAAGTGACACTGAGTGCAGATGTCGTTTCGCTTGATGGACGCCAAACCGAGCCGGTCCGTGATCTCTTTGGCCTTGGGATTTCGAACGAGCTGGTCAAATGTCTGAGCATGCGGAGTCTGGGTCCAGCGGGAAACCTCGTTGCCGTGACAGCGGGCACAAGCCTCCGCCGAAACCACCTTGGAAGGGTCGCAGCGCTGCGGCTGGGCCCATCCCAAACTGACATAACCGGTGCTGAGCCAAAGGGTGGCGACGGTGAGCACCAACAGCCATTTTCGCGCGGCTGGAAACATCCCTCTCAACTCCTGCATTGCATTTCTCCTCACGCCTCCACCTGAACTTCCCCCTGAGGTTGGGCGATACAAGCCAGACAAGTCCCCGGCTCCAGCTTGGGCGGATTACCGCGAGGATACTTGACCGAACCCTTCACGATTTTCACGGCGCAGGTGCCGCAGTTGCCAGCCCGACACCCTGAGTCGATTGGCACTTCGCAATTTTCCGCCACCTCTAAAATCGACTTCCCCACAGGACACTGAACCTGTTTGTTGGAGCGGGTGAATGCGAGGATTCCGGAAAGCGTCTCAGCGATGGCCATTTCATCGGCGAGGGGATGAGGCGGGTTGTCCAGTGTGACCGAGGCTGGACCAAACGCTTCATAGTGAATCTGGGCTGGCGCCACGCCGGCAGCAGTCAGGTCCTGATAAAGCGTCTGCATGAACGAGGGCGGCCCGCAGAGATAGTAATCCGCGTCCAGCGTTGGGAGCAGCCGTTCCATCAGCCTAACACTGAGTCGCTCTCGATAGTGACAGGGCAGCGGCCCGGGCGGGTCGTGTTCGCCGGCCTGCGAATGGCAATTCACGATCGCCAGGCGAGAGTAGCAGACTGACAGATTCGCCAACTCACTGGCGAGAATCGTATCCGCGGATTTGGTGTTTCCGTAGAAAAGAATCACCGGTCGCTCGTCAGCGCTGGCCCGCTGGCTTTCCAGCAACGCGCACAACATGCTGTAAAGCGGAGTGATTCCGACCCCCGCTGCCATCATCACCAGCGGTCGATGTCCACCTTCCCGAAGCACAAATTCGCCCGCCGGAGCCTTCACCTCCAGCAGGTCTCCCACCCGGATTCGCCGATTGAGATGTTCGCTCACCGAGCGAGGATGTACGGCTCCCGCGGGAGTGACTTGCTTGACAGTAATTCGGTATGGCAGGCGGGCAGGCGAAGCTGAGAGACTGTAGCAGCGAACCTGGGGACGTCGCTCGCCGGGTAATTGAATGCGGATCGTCAGGTATTGTCCGGGCCGGAACCTCGCAACCGGCTTGCCATCAACCGGCACGAGGTAGATCGACTGGCTGTTGGCGGTTTCCCGCCTGAGTTCGGCAACCCGAAATTGCCGCCAGCCTTGCCAGAGCCCCAGCGGCTCGCCAGTCGCTCCATTCTGACGACTTCGAGCATCCGCCGCCTGTTGGTCGAGCTGCCGTCGGTTGGCTGCCTGCCAAGCCAGCAGCTGGGTGCGGCCTTGTTGGCGGGAAAGCCAGCGCAGACGCGTCCACAAGACGATTTGTCCACAAACCACGAGGCAGAGAAAAGCCCCTGTCAGCAAGTATGAAAGGTCGACCCAACTCATACTGTTTGACATCCTGACAGCTGAAACATTCGCTCCCTGCGACTCCTTCGCGAGGACTCCCCGATCGCTATCGGCTCAGTCGATATCCCAGGTACAGGAGATGATAAATCGCAACGATTGTGAGACCTTCAAAACGGCAGAGCCTGAGACGAAGAAGCCGTCCAGCTTTTCTAACCGGAAAAGTCCGATCGCGGAAAGAGTCGAAGGCAGATTGCCCTCTGCGCGGAGCGGTTGCTGGTCCATGATTCCCCTTACCCGGGAAGCTCAAGAGGCCAGACCGCGGAGATACTCAAACGTGAAGATTCCCGAATCGTGGCCATCGCTGAAGGCAATGTTGTAGCCGTAATTGCCGACCGGTTGCATTGAGACCAGCTGGACAGGCTGAGCCTCGGCCGCCGAGATGACTGGCAACAGCGTGGGTGGCCGCGCGGGCTCGGCAGCCGCTTTCTCGCGGCAAGTTGCACAGGGGCAAGCCTTGCGCAGCTGGAAAAAAGGAATTCGCTGCTCCTGTCCATCATCCCAGCGAATCCACAGCTCGCGGGCGGGAGTTCTTTTCAGCTCAACAGGCAGCGGGCTCATGCTTCTACCACCAAAGCCGATTCGATAATTTCTGCCAGCTCTCTCAGGAAGCGATCGACTTCTTGCTCGGTGTTGTAGTGCAACAGCCCGACGCGAATCATGCCTTCTGTCTCCAGCCCCATGCGCCGAGCGAACTCCAGAGCGTAGTAGTGCCCGCCCCAAACGCAAATCCCGCGTGCCGCCAGCTCGCGATTCAATTGCGGAACCGAGACTCGCTCATGCGTAAATGAGACGGTCGAAAAGCGCTCTCGGGTCCGACTGGGCTCCGTGATTCCGTAAATCCTGATCCCATCCAGCCGTTGCAAACCCTCAATTAATCGCCAGGCGAGCCGCATCTCATAGGTCTCGATAGCCTGCATCGCCTCGGCCAAGGCGGGCCGACGCTCAAGCTGCCAATCTTCGCTGACCTGCCGTCCCAAATCGGCAAGGTAGTCGACGCAGGCCAAAGCCCCCGCAATCGTCTCGTAACTTTGGGTGCCCGTCATCCAGCGCCAAGGCAATTCCTCGCTGCAAGGCCTGACCTTGTAGGGAGTTAAGCGTTCCAATTCGCTTCGCCGACCCCACAGGACTCCGAGATGAGGACCAAAAAACTTGTAGGTTGAGCAGGCCAGAAAGTCGCAATTCCACTTTCGAACATCAATCAAGTCATGAGGCCCATAATGAACCGCATCAAGAAAGACCTGGGCACCCACCGCGTGGGCTTGGGCAATCATCGCACCCACCGGATTCACGCCTCCAGTCGCATTGCTGGCGCAGCCGAGAGCGACCAGTCTCGTCCGTGGAGAGAGCAGTCGACGATAGGCGTCCTGATCGAGAGTTCCATCCAAGCGGTCGAAGTCGAGCACATGGACGGTCGCCCCCCGATCCTGCGCGGCCATCACCCAGGGAGTGACATTCGCATCGTGGTCCAGCGCTGTGACAATGATCTCGTCCCCCGGCCCCCATTCGCGCGCAAGGGCACGTGAAAAGGAAAAAGTGAGCGAAGTCATATTCTGCCCCCAGATGATTTCGCCTGGATCATCAGCCCCGACGAAGTCCGCCAAGGCGCGATTGGCCGCGGCAAACATTGCATCCGTCTCGCGGCTGGTCTGAAACTTGCCGCCATGATTTGCATTGCTATGAGTGAGATACCGGGAAATGGCATCGATCACCCGCTGCGGAACCTGTGTGCCCGCCGGACCATCAAAAAAAACCATCGGCTGGCCATTCAGCTGCCGGTTCAATCCGGGAAACTGCCGGCGACAATCCTGGACCCAAGTCTCGCTCACGATTCCAACTCCTGCTCCAATGCCTTTCGCCGATCGATAAAACGCCGACCCTTTCCCTCGAAGCGGGGCAGACTTCCCAAAGGGACCCCCCGAGCCTCGACCCGCAAACCCAACCGCAGCCGCAATTCGCGCTCGACCCGGGAGGGGTCTCCCAGGCGGTCTTCCACCTCGATCAACAACCGATCCATGGCCCCCTGTTTTAACGCCGTCATCCGGTACTCTACGATTTCGGGAAAACTGCGGAGGATCTGCTCGATCGAACTGGGAAATACGTTCACACCACGGATAACCAGCATGTCGTCCGTCCGGCCCAAAACTCCGCCCGTCAACAGGACAAACCGAGTCGGCTGGTCGTCGTTCCAAGTGGGCCGCACCAAATCACCTGTCCGGTATCGGATCACCGGGCTGCCGCTGCGCCCCAAACTGGTCAGCACCAACTCGGACAACTCTCCCTCGTCGGCAGGTTCACCGCTCTGAACCGAAAGGAACTCGGCGATAAACTCGCTCTCGAGCACGTACAGACCGCGCTGGGCCGGGTCACTCATGCCCCAAGGCCCCACTTCGCTCGCGCCGGCATGATCAACCACCTTGGCGCCCCAAAATTCCTCAATCTGATTGCGTATCGCCGGAACCGAGCCTCCCGGCTCACCAGCCACCACGATCGTGCGCACCGGCAGACCAGCCACATCGATATGGTTCTCCCGGGCAACCTCCGCCAAATGCAGGGCGTAGCTGGGCGTGCAGAACAGAACCGTCGCCTTCACCGAACGAATCAACTCCAAACGGGCGAGCGTGTTCAAGCCTCCAGTCGGGACCGCCAACGCCCCCCGAGCGCGCACCGCGTCGAAGGCACTCCAGAACCCGATGAACGGTCCAAAGCTGAATGCCATGACACAGCGGTCTCCCGGTCTGACCTCAGCCGTGTCGAGAATGTACTGCCAGGTATCGACCCACCACTGCCAGTCCTCCGGCGTATCGAGCACGACCAAAGGCCGACCTCGCGTTCCCGAAGTCTGGTGGTAGCGGACATATCGCTCCAGCGGAAAACTCAAATTGGCCACCGGCGACCAATGCTGGTCATTGGCGACGAGTTCATCCTTGAAGGTAAATGGCAGCTGGCTCAACTCCTCTAACGATCCCAAACTCGGCCGCAAATCAACCAGTTTCTGCTGATAAAACCGGTTGCAGGACATGATCTCGCCCAGCAGCTGATTCAGTCGCAGCAGTTGATGCTCCGCCAAAGCCTGACTGTCGAGGCTCAGCAACCTCTGGCGAGCAAGCCGATCGGTTGACATCGAGGAAAGGTCAGTTGTGTTCATAGCCCTGATCTTAGCTCTCACCGGAAACCGGCGACAGGCACCAACCTGACAGGACTTGACCCTGTCCACTACTTTCAGGGCAGGACCGGATGCGCAGAGGGTAAGTTACCAGCCGCTTGGCCGGCCTCCACCTGACTCGCCAGCTGAACCGGGGCCTGCCGCCAAACCCGACAGGCAGTTGGCCGCGGAAGCAGTGTTTCAATTGCGTCGTCCCGCCCGGCCTCCCATAATCATAAGCTAATCGCCGGCTGTTTCAGCTTGTCGCGTCGCGCCTCACCGTGCCCGCTCACTGGCGGCCAAGCGATCGGACTTCCGCAGTGCCCTCCGCGTTTGCAGCGCAACCTCAGCCTTTTCTCCTCTCCCTTTTCAACAGCAATCCTGATGGCCATCTCAGCTCAACATATTCGCGCTGCTCAAACCCAGCTGAAAAAAAACGACCAGCGGATGCGCGAAATCATTCGCGAGGTGGGGCCCTTCACGCTTCGTCCCAAGCGGCATCATTTTCAAACCCTTGCCAGCTCGATCATTTCCCAGCAAATCTCGACCTCTGCAGCTCAGACGATTCTCCACCGCCTGCATGACCACCTTCAGCCTCACGGCTGGGAAGCCCAGGCCATCGCGGGGCTGGACCTGGAAACCTTGCGAACGCTGGGCGTCTCGCGGCAAAAGGGAAGTTATCTGCTCGACTTGGCCGAGCACGTCTCCAGTGGGAAACTCGACCTGAAGACCGTTTCCCGGAAATCCGACGAAGCCGTCATCGAAGCGCTGACCGCGGTCAAGGGAATCGGCGTCTGGACAGCCCAGATGTTTTTAATCTTCAGCCTTGGCCGTCTGGATGTTCTGCCGGTGGCTGATTTTGGGATTCGCAAGGCGATACAAATCGAGTACGGCCTCGACGACCTCCCGACTCCCTCTGAGATCACGGAAATCGCTCAGCCTTGGCGACCTTATGCGACGGTCGCCAGCTGGTACCTCTGGCGGACGCTCGACAAGCCGGCGAGCGCGTGAGTGGCCCGGCAAGTTGCAGGCACACGCCGCGACCGGCCCCGGTCCAAAGTTCGGTTGCCGCGGCAAGCGTTTTCTTCCCTCCCTTTTTTGCTAGCAGTCGCCAGAGAACTGGAATTGGCCGTTGGCATGGAGTGGGGTATCCTTGCGACCGCTGTTCGCTCTGCCCCAGGAATGATCCAAGGAAGGATGTTCGCCGATGGCGTCCCAACCCGCCGCCGCTACAGGTTCGTTGACACTTCCCGGACTGTCCGGCGCCGAGCAAGCGGCGGTTGATCGACGCTCCCCCTCGTATTGGGCGCAGTCCCACGCTCCAGTTCACGATGATCCGCGTTTTCCGCTCGACTTGCGGATGGAACTGGTCCGGCAATACGGCCGCTTTTCGATGGCCTACTCGACCGCGATCCAGCCTCACCTTCAATACTTTGGGGATGAACGGGGCTACATCGCCTTTCGCCAACGCTGGGGTTTGACCTTCACGCTGGGCGACCCCGTCTGTTCAGCCGAGCGGCGTCGCGGCTTGCTTGAGGAATTCATGGGGGCTCATCGCCGTCCGGCTTTTGTCCAAGTCAGCCCCGACACGGCCCGCGACCTGAGTGAACTGGGATGTCTGGTGAATGAGGTCGGTGTCGATACACGGCTGGACTTGTCCGATTACAACTTCAAGGGCAAGGAAAAGGAATGGCTGCGATACTCTGAAAATTGGATTCTCCGCCGCAATCATCGGATTGAAGAGGCGAGCCTGAAGGCGCATGAGTCTGAGGTCGTCGCCTTGTCTGAATCGTGGCGGGCCACCCGAAAAGTGAAAAGAAAAGAGGTCCGCTTTCTTAACCGGCCGATTGTGATTGCCGACGAGCCTGATGTGAGGCACTTTTTCCTGTTTGACGAATCAGGAGCAATGACGGCATTCGTCTTTTTCGATCCGGTATACGCAAACGGCAAGGTGATCGGATACGTCACCTGCTTCAAGCGGCGTCTCCCTGAAACCTCGCAATATGCGGAACCGGCGATCATGAAGACAGCGATCGAGCAATTCCAACGGGAGGGCTTCGCTCACGTTTGGCTTGGCCTTTCGCCCTTGGCTCAGATCGAAGATGGCGAGTTCCGTTACAACCGCCTGTTCCACCGCACATTGCGATATCTGCATGAGGCCAACTGGTTAAACAGGTATTTCTACAACTTCGTCGGCCACACTCAGTACAAAAGCCGGTTTCGGGGCGTGGAGGAAAAAACCTACTATGCCACCCCTGCCCGCTTCAACAGTTACCGCCTCCTGGCACTCGCCAGCCTCTGTGGCATCATTTAGCGAACCGAAGTGAGCGCGCGGGACTTGCGAGCAGGAGACGTTTCGAGCATTCCAGCCCCGAGCTTTTCTTTTTTAACTCCGCATCCCGGGATTTTGTTTACTCCCTCGGCATGCCGACTGTGCGGATCAGCGTTCCCTGATCGGGGCTAAGCACTAAAACTGCGAGCTTCTCTACCCTGTCCAAAGCCACATTGCTTTGGGTCAAATAGTCAAATCGGCCCCGCAAGTCGGTGTAACCATCTTTGACAAAAACGACTGAACCGTCGGAGCGTTGACCGTAAACCTTGACGTATGTCTGCGGAAGGAATGCGCCCGTCTGGCGGTTGCTCACCTGCAGGTCGCCAAAGGCCTCACGGAATTGGACATTCAGGTTATTGGCATAAATCGCCTCGCTCTGGGCCTGCTCGCGCGATCGCAGTTCAACCAGCACGTTTCGGTTGCGGAACGCCTCGGGCAACTCCACGATCTGCTTGCCCGACTTTGCTTCCAACTTGACTGGCTGGGAAACATTCGGCCGAATCATCGCAAAGCCATCATCAGCTCCCGCCGCAAACGGCTTCCGACTGAACGAGAGCTCGACGTCCATGGCATAAAGATTCAGAGTTAACTGTTCGAGATTCCGATACTCCAGTTCCAGCCTGCCGTTGGCCACTTTGAACTGAAAACTTTCGGCTTGATTTGCCGCAGCAGCTTGTACTTGAGCGGGATCATCCGGGTTCACGACTGCCGCCACACCGCCTCGGACCTCGGCGATCTGTTCCCGGATTGTCCCAAACCGCTGTTGCCAGTGCTCGACGGGATATTCCCGATACTTTTCCGCGATCAAACTCGCTGCATCGACCTGCCCGGTCAGCAGATGGAGGTAGGCCTGGCAGTAGTCGTACTGCAGCCTCGCGTTGATTTCACCGGGCTGGACCTGAGCAAAACGCTGTAGCGCCTCCTCCCAGCGATCCTGCAGCAACAGGTAATAGACGAGGGCCAACTGGTCTTCGCTGGACAGGCGAGACCGGTAACTCAGATTTTTGAGCAAGCGATGATATTGGCGGTAGATGCTCGGATTGAGAATCTCGCGGCGATTGCCCACCGCATGGGCTCGGCTGTGCACCAGCGGCCAATACTCGCGATGTTCGTACCAGCCTCGCTCCTGGGGCTCCAGCCGAACCAGGTCCGACTCGAGGAAAGCTCCGCACTGTTTCAGCAGGGGCTCGGACTGCCCGAGGTACTCGCGTAGTTCACGAGGCTCGTTGTGGCGCAAGGCGTAGGACCAGAGGACCGAGTCAAAAGACTGCCGCTCGCGAAGCAGCCCGGTAACTTGGCGGAAGTAAGCCGCATCGCGCATGCGAAAGGCAATTTCCGCCAGATTAATTTCCTGCAGGTTGGCTTGCTTAAGATAGGCCAAGACCTCATCTGGCGTTCCGTTCTGGGAAACGTAGTCCCACGATCGTGCGTCGCCCTGTGCGGGCTCGTCGATCACGTCAAAATCAAATGGCTGAGCCGCCGCGAGTAACTCATCGCCCGCAGCTACCTGGGCTGGAAAATGCTGGAACTTGCCGGCGACAGGAAAGTAGAAATAGTATTCGAAATTCTGCGAGCTGAAGGCGTTCAACTGCAAGGGCATGGTCCGGGTTTCCTGCGAGCCGCTGGTGGCGATCGCTCCCTCGGGAATCTGATAAACCAACTGGACCACGCGCGGCGTCGAAGTCGGGTTGGTGATTACGATTTGGGCGCCGAACAACTGCTGAACGGGGAACTTTTCGGTCAGGAAGCGGTCGTACTGCAGGCCGCCTTCGAGGCGGTAGCGATTGTTCTTCTGAAAAAAGTTCTCGCTCACCAGCAGCGGATTCCCCTGCTCTCCCTTGCGGGCCGGGCGAATCTGCTGATGAAACATGATTCCCGGACCAGCCAGCTTCCATCGCACTCCGCTTTCCTTGTATTCCACTTCGTGTTCGGGCGCTGCAAACGGCAAGTCGATCAAGGCGAGTGCGAGGATGGTCGCCGATCGAGCCTGTTCGACCCGCGAATTGCCAAAGATCAGCAACTGTGGAAAGTTGGGGCTGATAAAGGGAGCCGCAGGATCAGCACGCAGCCAGTCCATCCAGAAGTCATTCAACGGCAACAGTTCCCGGGACTGCAGGCCATTCGGATTGAGTCGATAGTAATTGCTTTCGACCCATTCTTCGGTCGGGCGAATGCGTTCGTAGAGTCGGGAAGCGGGCTCGCTGAAGGCCGGAGCATCGCCAAAAAACTTCTCTCGGAAACGCCCTCCCCTGTCTGCTGGCAGATTGGCGGAATCATTCTTCTTTTCTTTACTCCGCTCATCTTTCGAGGACCCGGGTTTGGAATCGAGCTCAGCGAGCGCCTCACCAGCGGCCGCGTCCCTTACTCCGTAGATTTCCTTGGCTAATTTGTCAGCTGTATCCCCATCCTGGACGCGGGCGAGGACTTTCCCAGCGGCCTCAGGCTTCGCAGCCGCTGGCGGCGCGCCCGGAGCTTGGGCAGCGAAGCCTCCAGAACCTCCTCCGCCGCCCCCGACGCCACCAAGAATTTGCGGAGGGTTGAGATTGGCGGGGTCTGCCCCTGCGAAATTCTGTGCGGCCCCAAGTCGACGTTCCGAACGACGCAACTCCTCGACTCGGTTGATGGCCTCGCGGCTGAGTCCGAGGGGATTGCCCAACAAAGCGGCGTCAAACAGTCGATCGAGTGCGGCCCGATCGGGCGGCGCAACCGCACGCTGGTCCTGCATTCGCCGCAAGATCGCCTCGCGCGAGCCTGGCAATCGGCGGGCAAGCAAGACCTGCTCAAAGGCATTCAGGCGGGCAAATCGCCAGGGCTCGAGGTAGCTTTCCAGCGGTTCCTCCAGCAACCAGCGATCGACAAAGGTCTTTTCCAGCTTGTTTTCCAGAAGAGGGCGAACCTGAAGCCGAAAAAACCCCGGGTCCCGATGCCAGAGGAAGAGGTGCAATTCATGGCAGGCATGACGGGAATAGAGCGATTTCTTTTCGGCCTCCGGCAGCTGATCCCAGCGCGTCAGAAAACGAAGTTCCTCGGTAGTCTCCCCAGCCAAGGCGGAGAGCAGATTGTAGACATCTCCGAGGTCGTCGTAGAGGCTGTAATTGGCCGTCAAGAGGTCGCCCACTTCGAACTGCTCACCCTGCTTGAGGGGCGTGATTGCCCGCTGGAGTGAGAGTTGCTGCCGTGGGTCGAAGGCCTTGACCATCCTCAAGTCCCGAATCTGAGCGGCTTTCGCCGGCAAAACGATCGTTCGTTCAATTGTCTGAAACAAATCGGCAACAACGACAATCAAGTGATGTTTCTCGCCAAGTTTCTCTCGAGGGATCGCGATTCGTCCTTCGGCATCAGGCTGCAAATTGGCCAAGACCGTCGTGCCCGCCAAGAGGAAGTCGAGGTTCGCATAGTCCACTGATTCGAGGCTGCCGGCAGCTTGTCCGGCCTGCCGCAATTCAGCCCCGGGGGCGGATTCGGCTGCATTTCCAAAGGTGCCTCCCTCGGAGAGAAGTCGCTCCCGATTGTCAGTCGGGCCCAGGGACCATGGGTTTAAAAGCAACGAGGGACGAGCCAGCTGCAGGCCCGGGAACTTACGAGCCAATTGCCGCATCAGGATGTACTGATACTCCTCACCCAACTCGCGTCCGGCGAGGTAGGCATTGCCCCGGTTGGGATGCAAATAGACGGCTGGCTCCAAGTCGCGCGCCCGCCCCAGCTCGCTGCCTGCCGGGAACCGCGGCACGAATCGCGATGCAAACAGATGCACCCGAGTTGTTGGACTGAAGCTGGCCAGCCGCATTTCGATTGCCTGTTCATTTATGTTCAAGTCCGAGATCCGCAGCGCGGTCTGGTCGCGAACCTCGAGTGACCGCTGCCGTCCGCGGAGTACACCGGCGACTTCCTCACCCGCGGTAACCCTGACCGCGATTCGCTCTCCCGTCGGCTTAAAGACCAGCAGATAGTCTCCGGCTGGCAATCCGGTTATCGACAACACTTCATTTGCCAAGTTCAGATCAGCCTTGCGATCGGCGACAATCAACCCGCCCCGCACCTCAAAGAAGGCTAGCTCAGACATTCCCTTAACGGTGGTCGGGACCAGCACCTGCAGCGGCTGGTTCGCCAAGCCATGCAGGTTGCGAGGCGTTGATTGAAAATTGAGTCGATTCAAATCCCAACGACGCGTCGTTCCCCCACTGATGGTCGCGTGCAGCCACTCCACTCCCTCGAGTGCCCCAAGCTCAATCACGCCATCGGGATTTGACTGCACGGTGGCGTTAACAGACTGGGTAAACAGCCGGTGCTTGAGCTCCAATTGCACCGCTACGCGACTGCGAGTTTCACCGCTCAGGCCGCGAACTTCCAGAAACGCCAGCGCCCCGCTGCGGAGCAGATGCACATCCGCAATCTCGTCGGAGCGATCGATCTGGTTGACGGCAACTGCGCGAGTCAGCTTGAGGACCTGATCTTCATTTCGGCTCTGAACCCGGACTTTGGCAGTCAGCTCCAAGACCAAACTGGCCAGCCGCGGAGGTACCTGCAGCTCGCAACTCGTCTCGCCCCGCTCGTCGAGCTTGAGATTTTCAAAGGTCTGCGTGCTGACTTGACCATCCTGATTGGTGGTCGTCGCTTTGAGCTGGATTTGCTCCAGCCGCTGACCAATCGGGATGGGAGCGCCGGCAACCCGCAGGCTGGGACGAATCAGAATCAATGCCGGCCGCAATTTGATGAGACTTTCCCGATCGACATGAATTCCTCCGCCGAGCTCGTATTCCTCAGCCCGATGCTCCAGCGCTGCCAAGCTG
>Ga0315899_10001023_pt1 | contig 32535 bp, 23 predicted proteins | sample LakEriMetagenome_2_FD_203518 | JGI IMG/M metagenome (GOLD analysis project Ga0315899, IMG submission 203518) | Freshwater fungal communities from buoy surface, Lake Erie, Ohio, United States - Buoy 4 MA112 | ecosystem: Environmental > Aquatic > Freshwater > Lake | place: USA: Lake Erie, Ohio...
CTAACTGATCTACCCAGATAGCATCACTTAAATTAAGTGCAGAATCTAATTCAGAAACTGCCCAATAAATAAAAAACAGGGCTGCAGCAATTGGCAGAATCACCAAGGAACCCCGTATCAGGTAATTAAATAAAGCTCTGATTATTTTATTCATAATAATAAATTCGTTTCACCCGCTGAGAAATTCCAGTCAGTATTTCATACGGTATTGTATCCAGATCTCTGGCTATATCTTCTACCCTGATCTGATCATTGAATACAATGACTTCATCTCCTTCAACTGCTTCAATTCCGCTGATATCCAGCATACACATATCCATACAAATCTTTCCAATTGTAGAAACAATTTTACCCCTTACCATCATCTTTCCCTTACCATTTCCAAGTCCGCGGCAATACCCATCTGCATATCCAATCTTCACTGTAGCAATTTTTCCTCCCTGAGGCATCTTCCCTTCTCTGCCATAACCAACTGTGTCGCCGGCAGGGATATTTTTAATTTGGGAAATACTTGTTTTCAGCGAAGTTACGGTTTGTAATGGAGATTTTGACTCATAAGCAGAATCTATTCCATAAAGTCCGATGCCAAGACGAACCATATCAAAGCGAGAATCGGGCCAACGGCTTATACCCGAAGTATTGGAAATATGACGTAGAAAGGGATATTTTAAATGATGACTGATTTTATCAGCAAGATTTACAAACAGGTCAATCTGATATCTTGTGAATTCATCATGCTGAGGATCCCCACTTGCCACCAGATGAGAGAACACACTCTGAATTCGTACAAGCTTTGTATGAAGAAGGATTGCAATCAGTTCATCCAGTTGATCCGCCATAAACCCAAGACGGTGCATCCCCGTATCTAATTTGAGGTGAATTGGATAATTCTCAAGATTCTTTCGAACCAAGACTTCCAGCAACTGATTTAAAACCCGCACACTGAATATCTCGGGTTCCAGCTTATGCTGTATAATGGTTTCGAAAGCCATTGCATCCGGACTCATCACCATGATAGGTAAACTGCATCCGGCATTTCTTAAGGCAACACCCTCATCCGCATAAGCTACAGCCAAATAATCTACTTTATTGAATTCAAGGAGATTGGCTATCTCAAAACTACCGCTACCGTACGAAAATGCCTTCACCATAGCCATAATTTTTGTTCCAGCCCCTAATTCTAATTTATAATGATTCAGGTTATTCTCTAATGCGTTCAGATTAATCTCTAAAACGGTCTCATGTACCTTCTGAGTTAACAGTAGGCTGATCCGTTCAAACTCAAATAATCTGGCACCTTTAAGAAGTATGGTTTCGTTTTGAAATTTTAGGGAGCTGAAATGCTCCAACAAATCTACAGTACTTGCAAAATATTCTGTTTCAATGGAGTAGTTAGAAAGATACTTCCCTATATGCTCACCAACTGCAATTAATCTATCGACAGATTTATTCTCAAGAAGATGCCTTACCTGATTATAAACTACCTCAGAATCATTCCCTGGAATATCAGATAATATCAATGTGCGACGCTGATGCTGGTTTTGCTGCTTCAAAAAATCAAGTGCAATAGCCAGAGAGGAAAGGTCGAGACTATAAGAATCATCAATAACAGAACAGTTATTGATACCATTTTTAAGTTCAAGCCGCATTCCTACCGGAATCAGTTTCTCGAGCCGCTTAACAACTTCCTCAGGCTCATAACCCATTGCCAGTAAACTTGCCCAACAGATGAGCGCATTTTCTATAGATGCTTGATCAGTAAACGGAATCATTGCCTGAACGTCTTTTCCATTAAAACGAGCCCTTAAAAACTTGAATCTTTCAACAAGCACTTCATCATCAATAACTTCTAAATTCGCATGTCCACGATAATTCCAGGTAAATTTATTCTTTCCAGGTATTTCACCTTCATACTGATCAAGATACTTATCCGAATAAATAAACAAATCCACTCCTTCAAACAGTTTAAGTTTCTCTCTTATTTTATCATTGATGTTGTCAAAACCTTCATTATGAGCTTCTCCTATATTGGTCAGTATACCAATGGTGGGACGTATAACTCTAGCCAGATTTTCCATCTCACCAGCTTTGGATATTCCTGCTTCAAAAATCGCAAGATTATTTTCCTCATTCATTTCCCATACTGATACAGGAACACCGATCTGAGAATTATAACTTTTAGGACTTCTGACAATGTTACTTTCAGGAGCCAAAAGCTGATAAAGCCATTCTTTAACTATAGTTTTACCATTGCTACCAGTAATCCCAATAACAGGATAGCTGAATTTAGAACGATGAGCCGCTGCCAGATCTTGCAAGGCCGTTAATGTATCATTTACCTTGTAGAAATTTGCATCAGGATAGGCTTCAGTATCAAATTCAGAATCAGAAATTACGAAACTTCTAAGTCCAGCCTCATAGATTGCAGGAATGAAGCCATGTCCATCCCTCCTTGCTTTTAGAGCAAAAAAGAGTGCATGATTGATATCACTAAGTTTACGGCTGTCGCTAAGAATAGTTCTGATCAAAATATCCTTATTCCGAATAAAAGACTTCGCTTTGAGGATAGCTGTAAGATCTTCTGCTGAATAAAGGATATGATTCATTCTGCTAATTTCAATAAAATTTAAAGATTCTTCTCAAATATTTGCGATATTTCGATGCTTTGAAAAACGAGAACATTAAGCCGAAAATATTCAGCAGAGAACAGGCCAAACAGAAAGCCGAAAGCTATTGCGCCTACCAGGAAAGATCACAGTATGAGGTCAGGAATAAGCTTTATGAATGGGGGTTACATCAAAAAGAAGTAGATGAAATCATTTCTGAGCTTATTGGCCTGAATTTTTTGAATGAAGAGCGTTTTTCGATCGCTTATACCCTTGGCAAATTCAGGATCAAGGCTTGGGGCAAACTGAAGATAAAACAGGGCTTAAAACTTAAGGGAGTACCTGATAAACTCATCACTAAATCACTTAATGCAATTGATATAGATTATTATCAGTCGAAACTTAAGCTACTTTTAGAAAAAAAGGCGAGAACGATAACAGAAAAAGACCCATTTAAAAGGCGTTATCTATTGAGTCGCTATGGAGCAGGTAAAGGTTATGAGAGCGATCTCATCTCAGAGCTACTGATTAACAATAAGTTATAATATTTTTTAAAAAATAATAAAAAACACTTGTCAAAATTGCTTTTGTACCTATATTTGCACTCACTAAAATGCGAAAGTAGCTCAGTTGGTAGAGCACGACCTTGCCAAGGTCGGGGTCGCGAGTTCGAATCTCGTCTTTCGCTCCAAATCCCTTCCCTACCAGGAAGGGATTTAAGTTTAAAGGAAAATGATTGCCTATCAATGGCATAATCATCCGCTCGGATGGTGGAACTGGTAGACACGCAGGACTTAAAATCCTGTTCGCCCTAAAGCGAGTGCGGGTTCGATTCCCGCTCCGAGTACAAAAGCTCTTTGGAAACAAAGGGCTTTTATGTTTTATATTATTTGTATCGGCTTAAAGCGAGTGCCCCGAAAGATTCGGAGCTCCGAGTACAAAAGCTCTTTGGAAATATCAGGCATTAGTTGTTTTATAAATTTTGCCCTCTGGCAGGTGTTATCAACGTACCACAAGCACACTCAAAGCGCTTGATTGGTCATAACACCAAACAAAGGGAATTTTGAGTTCGATATTGGCTTACCAAACTTTTAACATACATCTCTTATCTTTGTGTATGGAAGAACCTTTTGACATTTTTATAGGACCAACAACTTATTCAGTATTTCCGGAAGAAGATAATACATTTACTATTTTCAAAGAAGGTAAAGAATATATCCACATTCAAAAGGATACAGAAGGTGTTTGGTTGAAACTCGATTATGAAACAGATCTTCCAATTTTTGATGAATATCCTGAGGTAAATAATATTGGGCGCGAGATAAATTTACACCAAGCCGTTTAATACGATCATATCCGAAGGATACTAAGTTCTCATAAGAAGCTTTTTAACCTTCCTCTAACCAACAATTGCCCTCTGGTCGGTGTTATACCGTACATTATCTTTTTTCAGCATGTTCACCGTAACATAAGCACACTCAAAGCAATGGTTAATGATAACACCAACAAAACGGAAAGCTAAAGAAAGCAATAAAAAAAGGGCACCCTTGTGAGGCGCCCTTTTTTATAAAAAACTTAATGTAATTATTTCCATTCTGGATTCTGAACCATATTGGCGTTAGCATTTGTAACGGCTTCTGGAATAGGTAAAGACCATTCTCTTGCTGTTGGAGCTAGCGAACATTTACCGGTAGGAGAAATTGATGTAACACCACAGGTGCTTCCTCTTGTAATAGTTCTGGTTGTACGTTTTAGATCGAAAAAGCGATGGCCTTCACCAATCAGTTCGCGTCTTCTTTCATCTGCGATGGCAGTCTGTAATGCCGCTCCTGTTAATGCTTCAGGAACATAATTAGGAATTCTAGCCGTTCTTAGAGTATTAAGATCAGCCATTCCTAAAGCATCCTGGTTGTTTTTACCATAAGCCTCAGCTCTAATCAGGTACAATTCAGCAGTTTTCATAGCTAGGAAGTTCGCATTACCATCAGAAACAGTGCCTTTTCCTTTATACTTGGTTAAAGCAACTCCTCCACCGATGGTTGTAAAATAAGCAGAATAACGGATGTCAGTGCTTCTGATCAATCCCGTTGTACCAGCCACAGTAGCTATTTCCAAAGCAGGTCTGAAGTAACTACGGTTACTGGTCGCAAAGAATACCAGGAATGTTGGTCCACTCTGACCAGCATCGAATTGCACATTCCAGATAGATTCTCCTGCTGCGGCGCCATTGTACATGCCGCTGAAGGTAGTCTGATTACTAACTAAGGCAGGTGCAACTGCAATACCTTTGTTTGCAGCAGCGATAGCATCCGTCCACAAGCCAGCATACAAGGAAATCCTTGCTCTAAGCAAATGAAGGGCGGTAAGAGTAAGGCGTGGCCTAGTTACCAAATTCACTGGATTTATTGCCACATCAACATCTGACAGAAGCGGTTCAGCAGCGGCCAGATCTGCAAACATTTCATCATAATACACTTTATTAGTTAGCCTTGCTGGTTTCTCATCTGCAGAAACCTTAAAGGATTTACTGTAATATAAAGCCAGCGTGGTTGTGCTGTTCCTATCATAGTTGGATGCAAAATATTTGAATAAATCAAAATGAGCTAAAGCCCTGATAGTTAAGGCCTGACCTTTTATACGGTTGATTCTCTTTTGGTTTGCCGGAGTGGCAAACTTATCAACATCTCTCAAAACAATATTAGCAACAGAAATCACCTTGTACATTGCATTGTACGTGCTATTGATCTGAGCTGTATTTTGCTGATAAACCCAATCTGCCATCGCTCTTGAATTTGCTAATGTTTGAAGAGTTTCATAAAGGTTGTCGCTCATTACATCGGGCATCAATGCTGCTCCACCACCAGTTCCACTACCCGATCCATAATAGTCGTTTGCGCGGAAATTGGAATAAGCTCCATCCAACACTTGTTCAACCTGAGCGATTGTAGAAGGGTTATTGGCCGCATCTAATGAAAACTCGGGTTGCAATTCTATGATGTCTTGCTCCTTACACCCCTGAAGCGTCAATGCGCCCACAAGAATTAAGACTGAAGTACGTTTTAATATATTGATCATAATATTTTCTATTTAGAATTAAAAACCTATTGATAAACCTAAAGTCAGCTGTTTCAATGCAGGGTATTGAGCACCGGTTAAGGATGTTCCTGTAGCCTCAGGATCAAAACCTCTGAATTCAGTTGATGTCCATAAATTTTGTCCCTGAACGAATAAACGGGCCGCTCTTATCTTCATTGATTTTAAGGCAGATGAAGGAACTGTATATCCGAAAGTTACGTTACGTAATCTCCAGAAGTCAGCTTTTTCCAAAAACCGGCTTGTTTGAGACTGGTAAGTATTTCCACCTGAAGACGTTGCCCTTGGTACATTAGTAATTTGTCCGGGAGTTCTCCATTCGTTTAACACATCAATATGCATGTTATCGTAGAAATAATCGGGATTTGTAAGGTTGTTCAAGTCATTATTGTACATCTGTCTGTCTAGGAAGAAGGTCATCAATGCACTAAAATCAAAACCCTTGTAACTTAAATCAGTAGAAAGAGCTCCAAAAAGCGGCGCATCTGAAGTACCATAAACAATCTTGTCTGCCACACTAAATGTAGGAGTAACAGTTCCATCCAGTTTGCGATATAATGCATTTCCTGTTGCAGGATCAACACCTACAAATGGTACCAGGAACAAGCTATTTAAAGGTTTGCCTTCTTTTAAAACAGTAACTCCAGAAATTACGTTATCCCTTGGGATATCTACGATTTCATTTCTGTTGTAGGAAATATTTCCTCCAATATTCCATCTTAATGATTTAGTTCTGATCACATCACCACGGAGAGAAAATTCAACCCCACGGTTTCTTAAAGAACCAAAGTTACTGGTAATCGAAGTAAATCCTGCTCCTGCTGGATCAATAGGCACACCATATAACTGATCTATAGTCTCGCGATTGTAGTATTCAATTGTTCCTGAAATACGATTAGTCAATACTCCGAAATCTAATCCAACGTTAGAAGTTGTACCTGTTTCCCAAGTTAACTGTGGGTTACCCGGAGAAGTCGGGGTAAATCCACTGACACCTGCATAGGCAGCTCTACCAAAGATTGGGGTAGGAAAATCATCAGTACCCTGATTACCTGTAGTACCATAGCTGGCACGTAATCTCAGGTCGCTAATAAAATTGATGTTTTTTACAAATGATTCCTGAGAGATCATCCATGAAGCTCCGATTGATCCAAAGTTTGCCCATCTGTTACCAGATCCAAACCTTGAAGAACCATCTCTTCTTGCTACTAAATTCACAAAATACTTACCATCATATCCGTAGTTTGCAAGACCGAAATAGGATAATAAACCGTTTTCAGTACCGAAGCCAGTAACTGGGGAAATCAGGTTTGGAGTTGTAGCCGTTCCGGGAGTAATACCTGCCTCGTTTTCAAATCCATTTGTAAAGCCATAACCTGTAAAACCAAATGACCTGAAACTGTTCTTTACTACTTCAGTAAACAAGCCACCACTGATTTCGTGCTTTTTAATCGTTTTTGAATAATTAAGTGAAGTTGTACCTGTATATCGGAAATTCCTGTTGAAAGACCTTGTTAGCGCGCCTTGTCTTGCCTGAGCACCAGAAACCAGCGGGTTTGTAAAGTTATCACCCTCATTTTGAGTATAATCTCCACCCCAATTGGTTCTTACAAACAATCCTTTAACTGCTGGGACATGATATTCAAGGTAGGTAGTAACCAAACCTTTAAGTTGCTTACCATCATTTCTATTCAAGAATAATTCCATAGCACCGTTGTTCTGTCCAGAAGTAAGTTGTCCAGGACCGCCTGATTGATTATAATCACCAGTAGAAGTAAAATCGCGTTCATAAGGATTACTCCAGCGAACTGCATTCAAAGGTGAGCTAAGCGTGGTGTTATTCTCGGCTGTATTATTTCGCTGTGAAAATCCTCCCTGAACACCTAAGCCAAAGCGGAAGTTTTTAACACGATTATCTACGTTAGCCCGGGCAGTATATCTTTTCAAACCAGTGGTTTTTACGATACCTTCCTGATCAAGGAAAGAAAGCGAAGCGTAAAATTTCGTAGCCTCTGTTCCTCCGTTGGCACTGATTTGATGTTGTTGTGTTTGACCAGTTTGAAATAATGCATCTTTCCAGCTAAAATTCACAGCTTTCAGTTCAGCTTGTTCGGCGGCAGTCCATCCATATGGATTTCCATTCGCAATCTCATAGTCAATTTTTTGCTCGCTGTTCATAACAATCAGCTTATCTTCCGGCATATTGCTCTGACCAACCTGGGCATCATAGTTAAATTGGATCTGACCTGATTTCCCTTGCTTGGTAGTAACAACGATTACACCGTTAGATCCTCTTGAACCATAAATACCGGTTGAAATAGCATCTTTCAATACTTCAACATTTTCAAAGTCGCCGGCATTCATAGTTTGAAAATCTGCAGCACTGATCTCAACACCGTCTACAATATACAAAGGCACATTACTTCCGTTGATGGAACCGTTACCACGGATCCTAACTACGGCGTTTTGTCCGGGCTGTCCACCGCTAGCAGTGACATTAACACCAGTTGATGCACCCTGCAAAGCCTGGTCAAATGATGCAAGAGGCTGTTTTGCAACAGCAGCTCCGCTAACATTTACTGTAGCACCAGAGAATTGAGATCGGTTAATTGAGCTATAACCGGTAACAACAACTTCAGAAAGCTGACTTTTGCTTTCATTTAATGCTATTGACATATTGGAAGTGATAGCCGCTTCGACTTGATCAAAACCAATATACCTGAATACAATAGTGGTCGCACTATTTGGTGCAGAAAGCTTGAAATTACCATTTCCATCAGTCTGTGTACCAATGTTAGTGCCTTTTACGGTTACGCTTACACCAGGTAAAGGTAAACCGTCATTTGTTGCTGTTACTTTTCCTGAAACAGCTCTATCCTGAGCTATTACAGTGGAAAAGGTAACAAACAATAAACAAACTAGTAGTAAGTTTTTTTTCATAAATTTTTTGCTTTAGTTAAAATTCGCACGAATATAAAAAAAAATAATTGTAAACTAAATGTTACGGCAATCTAATTTTCTGTAGAATAGCCTCCTTTTTATGTTCATCTTTTCTTTCATTTAACGCCATATAATACAATGATTTTAATTAGGGAAAGCGAGTTCAAATTTTAGAATTTGACTTTTTATTGCAGGAAGCACCTTATTATATTAAGAGAAACTACTGTCATTTGTAGGGATGATCTTCGTTTTGGTTTGCGAGCAAATAGGCCATTTTATCCAAATACTAAAACTGATGGGAACATATGGAAGGTTATATGCTATATAAAATGAATTAAAATCCAGTCCTTCATTCTAAAACTTCCTTAAAATTTATTTTAATTTTATACCAAATTGGGATTAAAATGAAAGTACACCAGACAACGATATATGACATCGCTAAAAAATTAAATATATCCAAGTCTACGGTTTCACGCGCTTTAACAAACCATCCGGAAGTAAAAGCTGAAACCCGAAAGGCCGTTCTTGAACTTGCTGAAAAAATGGATTACCAGCGTAATATGATTTCCATTAATCTTATTTCAAGAAAAAGTAATCTGATTGGGATTATAGTTCCTGAATTTGAGACCTCGTTTTTTCCGCAGGTAGTAATTGGTGCCCAAGAGATGGCGAGTAAATATGGTTATAATATCATAGTCAGCCAATCGAACGAGAAATTCGAGACCGAAGTAGCAAATTCTAAGGTGATGCTATCAAGCCAGGTAGATGGAATATTAGTTTCAATATCCAAAGAAACTCGTAGCTATGAACACCTGAAAATCTTTCAGAGAAAAGGGATTCCGATGGTATTATTTAATCGGGTTTGCGATGAACTGATTGTTCCAAAAGTTGTTATAGATGATTATGATGCTGCATTGGGGGCTGTGGAACATCTTATCCAGACAGGCAAACGAAGAATAGCCCACTTGGCAGGTCCTGATTCGCTAATAACGAGTAGAAAACGTCTAAAAGGATATCTGGATGCACTAAAGAAACATAAAATTCCAATTGATGAATCATTGATCATCCCATACGACCTTACCATAGGGAAAGTTAAGATCTATATCAGACATTTAATGGAGCTTAAATATCCACCTGATGGATTATTCATTGCCAATGATCCTGCCGCAATCGAAGCAATACGTACAATCAAAAAAATGGGAATACAGATTCCGCAACAAATTGGAATTGTTGGTTTTAGTAACGACTATGGCTCCAATCTTATTGAGCCCGGACTAACCACTGTAGCTCAGCCTAAAAGGCTCATAGGTAGTACAGCGATGCAATTATTACTAGACCTAATAAACAAAGACGTCTCGCAATGGAAAGCTGTTACTAAAACTCTCGATTCAGAGCTTATAGTAAGAAACTCCAGCATGTTACTGGAATCAGAAACTACCTGAATCCTAATATTTTAAATTAATTAAAAGACCTGTACCTCAAACAATGCTGCAGGAACATTTGCTGAAGGATGTTCCAAGTAAATTCGGATTGAGCTGTTAGTAATTTCCGTTTCCAATATAATCTCATTAACCTGCTGATAGTTTCCTTCTTTTTCGAAGATCAGTTTACCTTCAGAATCCATTATTTTATAGTTTCTGACTGTGTGAGGAACCACACGCTCAGGATGAACCCTTAGGGTTGATTCCAGTGGGTGATCAAAATCTGAGTCGAAAAATAACACGATCCTCTTAATTTGAACAGGTTTATCCCATTTTAAAGTGACACAAGGATTTTCATCATTCAAATCAGCGACCCAGGAATTAGCTGTATTTGTAGGACGGCAAAATCCATTGACCAAGTTAGAAACCGGGAAAGGTTTGAGGTCAGGAGAAAGTTTAAAGGCCAGATTTTGAGCTGCCGGCCTCCTTGATGGAAGCCAGAATTCAAAAGAGTCGATTCCAATCCCATCTGGTGGTAACTGAACACCACTTGTTGCTACTGATTTGTCATAACGATTCATCAGCATCATAGTTCCACTAAGGAACATATTGCTTGTTTGAACTGAAACAAGCTCATTTTTAAGAATACACACAAATACGTATTGATCTTTTGTACTGATGTGAGCAAAATCTGTGGTTAAAATACTTTTTCCAGAGCTTACAGAAATTTCTCTGCTTTCAAGAATTATTTCAGGCGAGTAATTGATTGGCTTAGCACTAACTCGTAATTGCATGGTTAAACTAGTGCTTTCCTTTGCATCTATATTAAAACTAATCTTTATTTTATCTCCTTTTGCGGCAGGTAAGATTTGGGCAGTAGAATAGTCAAGTTTATGCCAATTACCATCAGATTTTAACTCAGTAAGTTTAAATTCGGAACTGGCACTAAGGCTAGCACTATGGGATAAATTTGTCTTTTCAGGCTCTAGTCCTGGAATAAAATGTCCCTTTTGCATCAGTTCCTGCCTCAATTCCTGAACCTTTTCAGAATTAGCAAGTTTGGAAGGGGTAATTCCGTTTTTCAGGCAATACTGGGTTGCCATGCCTAATACCTGTGCTGAATATGAAACAGTAGCCATCACCCTCGACGAACCAAATGCCACGTGACTTGCACTTAGAATTCTACCGGCTAACCAGAGATTCTTAATGTTTTTGCTATACATACACCGCAATGGAATCTGATAAACCCCTTTTGAATGCCATTGATTACAACCAGGCCTTTCACTAAAAACTCCATCAGCAGGGTGCAGATCTAATGACCATCCACCATAAGATACGGCATCCGAATGTTCCCGTTGTTCTATAACATCCTTCTGAGAAAGAATATAATCTCCCTCAAAACGCCGGCTCTCCCGCTTGCCCGGAATATGACCAACCCACTCCAGAGTCAGATTTTCTGCTTCAGGATATTTTCCGGAGTTTTTAACATGATCCCATATTCCATAAATCACTTTCCATAATTCCCATTTAATCTCTTCAGTTTGATGGATAGTATCGAGCCTACCACCATATTCAAGCCACCAAAGCTTACAACCATGATCACTGAGTTCATAGGAACGGTATTTGACTATCGAAGAAACATCTTTTAAGGCATAAGAAGGCGCAGTAAATGTTATCGGCCTCCCGGCATTCTTTGTAAAGAAATATATGGAGTGACCCAAAAGTTCGCCATATTCTTTATCTGGAGCAAAACCCTCGTCAAATTCATCTTTCGACTCTGCTCCCATTCTGAAAGCTGCACCTGCCTGAAATGCTACAATCCCATCACCGGATGAATCACAGAAAAAAGGTGCTGATAGAATATAACGGGTAGAATTCTGACTGCAAAAACCAATTACCTGACTGATCACATCGGGAGCTGATTTAACAACTTCATAAACCGCAGTGTTTAATAAAAGGGTTAGATTTGGCTCCTCCTTTACTTTTTCAAGCATTATAGTATCCAGAATGATCGCATTTCCATCCGGATTACGGTACATATTTTCAATTAAGATCTCACTCAAAACCCCACCTTCTCTAGACCAGCGATTATTATTTCCCATACTTGAGGTAGCTCCCAAAATCCATAATCGCACTTCACTAGACGCGTTTCCACCAAGTACCGGCCTGTCCTGTACCAGAATAACTTTTAAACCTTCCCTCGCAGCGGCAATGGCTCCGCAGGTTCCGGCAATACCACCGCCGATGAAAACCAGATCAGCATTCAATGAGCGTTCATTGATTGAACGTCCGACAGAAGAAAACTCACTTTTTATCATAAATTATAAATGTTGTTAATAACGAATTAATTGCTGGAATAAATCTTAATCATTTTTGAAGCCCTCCATGGTATGATTGCCAGAACAAAAACCAATGCTGCTATCGATCCCAAAAGACCAAAATTATCTCCTGTAATCAAACCCAGTACCAATAAGAGCAATGCTGTAAAAGCGAGAGCAAAAGCAGTGATTTTCAATCCAAATTTATTTTGCTGTAAAGATTCACTGATTTCTTGATCGGTTAAATTATCCTTCTGAACCTTTCTTGAACTTTTAAAGGCTTGGAATTCTAAATATTGCGGACTAAGATAATTGGCATAATAAGCTTTGATTTCATTAGCTATGAGAAGTACAAGCGGCACTCCAACTCCTACCAACATTTCTTCGGCCCTACTAAGCTTAAAATCGATAAGTAAGGGTAAAATAATTTTAAAGATCAGATTGATTCCCAAACTAACATAGGTGATTATCAATGTTGCTTTTCCGCTAAGCCTTTTGGAGAACAAAGCCCAGATTGGCGGCGCTAAAATTGGTCCTCCGGTAATAGCACCAACACTGATTGTAACATTAACTAAACCACCAATATATGGAACCATAAGTGCAATAGCGATCATTCCTAAGCCAATTGCCCAAGATGACAACCGGGCTACACTCATTAGTTTACGGTCACTTGCCGCAGGATTGATTCTACCCTTATAAATATCATTTGTAAATACTGCAGAAACAACATTTAAAGTAGTATTTGCAGATGCAGAAGTTGAAAAATACATCCCAGTTAGCATTAAACCCAATAATCCGGGAGGAAGCACTAGCTGACAGATCATTAGATAAGCGTTTTCGGTATCCAAACCAGTAAGGGATGGGTTAATGGTCTTATAGACCATTGGTGGCAACATCCATAACACCGGACTAATCAGATACAGACCGGCAAAAAGGTAAGCTACCTTTCTAGCTGATTTACCATCTTTAACACTAGTATAACGCTGAACAAAAGTCCAGTTACCGCCAATATAGAAAATATGGTAAAGTGTAAATGCAAAGATAAATACAAGGGTAAATTCACCATTGATCAAATCAAAAAAGCCTTCTTGTGCATTCGCCTGAAATTTTGACAATCCTCCTGCTGCATCAAAAGAAAGAGGGAGTATTATCAATACCGCAGAAGTTAATATCACAAACTGAAGGATATCAGTTACCATAACAGCCCAAAGTCCGCCAACAGCCGTATAAGCAATCATAAACAAGCCCAGAACAATCGTTGAGGGCATCAATGGATAACCCAATGAAGCGCTGACAAGCTTAGCAACCGGATACAATACTGTTCCTTTAATAAATAAAGAAACTAGCATAAAAATATAGATATAGGTCTTTTGTACTTGCGGACCGAGCCGTTCCTTGATAAACTCCGCGGCAGTAAGGTTACCAGTTGATTTCCATAATGGAGCAAGGTACAATCCGCTGATCAAGGCTCCAATACACATAGTCCACTGAATGGTAATTGCTACCCATCCATATTTATAAGCAATTGAGCCCCAGGCAACAAATGTTCCAGCTGAAAAAAAGCTCATAAAAAGAGATAATCCTCCAATAAACCAAGGTACAGACTCTCCACCTGCAAAAAAAGATTTTAAGTTAATCCCTGTTTTAGAAAAAACGAGTCCGATACATAAAACGAATGCAGAAAAAACAAGAATGACTATGGTATCAATATTCGGACTCATAACTAATTAAAATTTAAATGGACTGTATTTGTAAAGAATAGCGGAAAAATATTTTTTAACAATCATTATTAAAGGTGTTAAGCAAAATCTTTTAAAAAAATCACGATATAAAATCTTTGTCTTTTAATATCATTTTTTTCATCACTAGGTGTATTATGAATGAAATAAGTAAGAGGATAATACCAAAAATAGATATAATCATTCTTCCACTATTAGTCATTGATGAAAGAAAAAACAAACCAATTGCACAAAAAACTAAACTTACGATTATAACTTTCCCTGGAAAGGTGTCAAATACTTTTGGCGCTGCAGCCGCATTTAAAACTTCAATAGAAGAGACGCGTAAGTTTTCAATAGCTATCCAACCTTTATCAACTTTATTTTTACCTAAATATTCAAGTATTATTAGCAGTAAAATAGGAAACAGCACTCCCACTAAAATATCAATATCATTACTTTGAATTGAAAGACCAAAACGAAGAATTCCACCAATTATAAAACTTGTTAAGGTGACAATGCACATTTCTTTTAAACCAATGCGGCGACTAAACATGCCCCATAAAGTAGGAGCTAATAAGGGTAATACCAATAAAGAGTTGATGGAAATTATAACTTTTTCTGCTCCACCCATACTAGGAATAAGTAAAGCAAGCAAGATTAATAACAATCCGAGTATTGCAGTTAAAATGCGTCCCACATTAACCAAAACTCCTCCTGATGCTTTTGGGTTCATTAGTGGGCGGTAAAAATCAGTAGTTAGTACACCTGCAAATACATTAAGTTGTCCACTTGCAAAACTAGCTGTGGCAGAAAACATTGCAGCAAACATAAGTCCTAAAACACCAAATGGCAAAACAGATTGAGCAGCCAAGATATATGCTTGCTCCGGATTAGCATCAGGGGTGATTCCTCTGTAAATTAATGGTGGTAAAAACCATAGAATTGGTGAAATCAAATACATAATCCCAAAAATATAAGCAGATTTTTTAGCATCATTTGGTGATTTAACTGACAAAAAACGTTGAACAAAAGCCCATTCTGCTCCACAAATAAAAAAATGAATGGTAACCCAGCCACATAAAAATAACCATCCATAATCACTAGATGTCGGGGAGAAGAAATTTTCAGGAAGATTAATCATCAATTCGCCAAAGTCTTCAACTTTAGCAATCATCAGGATAACAACTAGTAATACAACTAAAACAAGTAATATAAATTGGACAACATCAGTCATTAGGACGGCCCATAATCCACCTATCATAGTGTATATAACCACAATAGATCCAAAAAATATCACAGCCCACGTAAGGGATAAGTTTCCGGTGGCAGGATTTCTAAAGAAGTTTCCCTGATCTAAGGGAATTAAAGCTACTAAGATAATTGCTAATGCATAAAATGAAACTGCTACAGCAATCATTTTTTTTAGCATCAATGTCCAAGTGTAAAAATGGAGTCCAATTTTCCCAAATCTTAAATTTATATATTCTGCCGGTGAGGTTACACCGAGTTGATTCCATTTACCTGCAACAAAATATCCAGCCAACATAGAAGCTACTCCGTAACACATATTGATAACAACCGCTACAAGTCCCATTTTGTATGCAATACCTCCCCAAACAACAAAGGTACCCGCTGAAAACATCGTCATAAAACTGCTGATTCCAGCTGCCCACCAAGGCGCTTGTCTACCTGCTACAAACATATCTTTTTGATTAGTTGTCCTCTTGGCAGAAATGAAAGCAATAGCAAACATTCCAAGTACATAAACTATAATTGTATAGAAATCGAATTTTCCCATAATCGTCTTATTAATGCTTTATGAATAATCTTAGTTATCAACCGTTAAATACTATTGTTATGACATTGTTACCAATATCTCGAATGAAAACCACATAGAACCTTTAATCAACTTGAACTTGCTTGTCCTCTGAATGTCAGAATTTTAATAGCCACCTACAATACAATTAAATGAGTTGACTATGTTCTTTAAAACATAGGTCATTGACGGTCCAGTTTAATTTCTCTTAAAATTCACATCAAAATATTTTCTTCTTGTAGATCTTGTAAAATCAAGTCTAAATCTAGTTTAGCCTGAGTATCTAATTTTGGAAGAGGAACCCTAACATGTAAAGCATCGACGATACCTCTTTTTTTGAGGATATATTTTGTAAGCTCCATTCGATATATCATTTGTGCAGTTAAGAGCGGAAGACTCATTCGATACAAATTTCGGGCTCGTTTTGCCTCTCCTTTTTGATGTGCATGATAAATAGCAACATGCAAATCAATGATTTCAGCAGCCGGGAAAGCTCCTAAAGAACCTCGATTGAGTTCATCAATTATAAATCGTGCTCCAGCACCGCCAAAAACTCCCAATAAATGCGGCAAATCATGATTCAACAAAGCCGTAATCGTCGGACCTGAAGGAAGAGTTTCCTCCTTAATGTATTTAATAGCTTCATTATCTTTTGAAATAAGTATTAACTCTTCAGCATTAAGACCGGCTCCACTTGGTGAAGGAGCATTTTGAAGTACTATTATTCCATTTGGCAATGCCGCAGCAACTTCTTCAAAAAACACTTTGTGTTTTTCTGTATCCCTTTCAAACTCTTTGGGAGCCATGAGCATGAAATGGTCAATACCGTTTTTCATCACCTCTTTACCCAAAAGGATGGATTCATCTTTACTGGAAGCACCAATCCCAGCTACAATAGGCAAACGCCCGTCCACTTCTGTAACAAGTAATTTAATTAAGTCTAAACGTTCGGAGGAAGTCAGATAATTATATTCGCTTGCCAATCCAGGGAAAACAATGCCATGTGCTCCCGCAGCAATTACGAACTGAATAACTTTTTTCTGTGCTTCCCTATCGATTTGGTTATCAATGGTAAAACAGGTGGGTATTGCAGGTAAAATTCCTTTTAACATAATTTATTTTTAAAAATTACAAATTCAATCCGGCACGTTTGCTGAGCCATTTTTATTAGTGTGATATCAGAGTAACTTAATTTTTGATAAAAAATTTAAAAAAACCGGTAGATCATTTTCCTTTAGATCTGTTATCTAACTGTTAGCTGTCTCTCTTAATTATATTGTCAATTGACTTAGTTGTCTATTTTTTATGGTACCTCATTGGCACTTCGCTACATTATTAATTATTTCCCTTCCGTCACACTTCTAATCAATCGAAGCCAGTTCAGCCCCATAACCTTATTGATACGGGATTGCGAATAGCCAATTGCTTTCAATGCTTTATACATTTCAGGATAATCACTCGCATCTTTCATTTCCTTTGGAAGAGCAATACCTCCATCAAAATCTGATCCCAGTGCAACATGATCTTCTCCAACCAAACGAATTCCGTAGTCTATTACTCTAGCAAGTTGATCCGTACCCATTCTATACTCATCTGGTATTACACCGCGAAAGACATATGGCAAGCGTTTGGCAACTTCCTTATCTGCGTCTTCTATTGACAAAAACGACTGCTCCAATTCCAACTTCGGTTTTTCAGAACTTGGCTTTGAATTTTCCCAATTAAAATATTTAGGACCATTAAAGTAGTTCCCAAATTGCAGACCAATTACACCACCTTTTGCAGCCACTGCTTTAGCAGCCTCATCAGAGATATTCCTTTTTATGTCAACAATTCCGCGAAAACCACCATGGGTATATGCAACCGGATGTTTACTTACAGTAGCTGCTTGTATAATTGCATCGGATGAGGCATGGGCAACATTTATAACCATGCCTAGTTTGTTCATTTCTTCAATTATAGTTCGGCCTTTTTGATTAATGCCTTTCCATAATTCCTCACCATTACAAGCATCAATAAAAGAATTGGTTTTGTTGTGAGCGGTGAGTTGCAATGATCTTAGGCCCAAACGATATAATGCTCTCAGTAGATGTAAATCCCCTTCCATATCGAAACTTCCTTCAAGATCTAGAAATGCCGCCATCTTTCCTCGACTATTGATCTCCTCAATTTGGGTAGCATTTAACGCCAGTTCAATGCTTGAATTATTCTTTTGTATCTGTTCTAAGGCCAGTTCTACAACCCTGAAAGTATTTTTTACCTCAAAGTGACCCGAATAATAAGGCTCAGGTGTATAAACAGAGAAAAACATGGCATTAATTTTTCCTTTCTTTAACCTTGGTAAATCTACCAGACCATCTGAATAAGATTGGCCTATATCAAGGCCTTCTAAAAGCTGCCGGGACATCACATGAACATGTCCATCCATAAAAAATGTAGGTTCTCGTAGTATTTCAGAAGAACTTAAAGATGCTTGAGGTCCATCTACCAAGAAAGACGAACTTGTTGTAGATTTTGTTCCAAATAAATTTTTAGCTATTGGAAGCAGAACCATTCCTTTAATTAATTCTCTACGTTTCATTCGTTTTACTTTTTTTTAAGCAAGAAACACTCCACTTCCATTTTCTCACTACAATCATCTAATTTATTTTTTGATGAAAATGAAATATTTATAATCTGTTCTATTTTTTGTTTATGAATTCAAACCCTTTCGGTGGCCAAATGCCTGTACTTTGTTCGGTTGGAGGCCAAGGGCTTGTAGGTATATATGGCTCATAACCTTCCGCAGAGTATTTCATTTCCAAAAATGGTGTCTTCTTCACTTTACCACCTTCATTGAGTGATCGGATTCCCATATCAATAATACTACTAGTGAATAGGCTTCGTTCAAAAGGTGCAGGGGGGTTACCAGTCATAATAAATTGTTCGATATTATAACACAGGTAGCTAGTGTGATAGCGTCCAACACTCGCATCAAGAACAAATTCTGTAGAAACAATTTTACCATCAGCATGGGCTGCATAAGCCCATCCCGACCTATTATTCAGACCGTCTGGTCTAGTAAGTTCTTGAATTCCATTTAACATTAGAATTACCCCTCTTGTACCGTCATTGTAAGATACTTTTACTGCATAGGGCATTTTAACTAAATCGCGAATTGAACCTGGAAGCTTGAATGAAATCCTATCATAAGCCGCCTGAACTAATTTCCAAGAAATTTCTCCTGAATCCATTGCAGCCCACACCTCATTACCTTTAATTGTCTGAACGCTTGCAACACCCGTTTCTCCGCCGGTTCTGCGCTCATGCATTAACTGAAGAATTTCTGTTACATGGAAGCCATAAGAATCAAGAGTAGAGGGTCCTATTGCTACAGCTTCAGTAATTTTTGTACCTAAAGGATGAACCATATAAGGAACACGGGACGTATAGGTCAAAGATGAACCTGTCATCATAGGAACATTTAGCTCCTTTGCCCGATCAAAAATCCACTTACTATCAAGCCAACTATAAGACAAGGCCTTGTCTGAGTAGACAGGTACTGATTTATTGGAAGCATCAAAAACTCTGAAAATCTGTTCTAAAGTATTCATACGGGGATACATTTTTTCCCCAAAGCGATTATTCGGATAATCGCCATGCTCCCCGATGTAAACAACACCATCAACAGCTAATTTCTCTCCTCCCAGCGTCAACGCATCAGCTACAGTGGGATATAGCGTGACCCCTGTCTTTTTGGCCATTTGAACACCAATATCATTAGACCCAATTTGCGCAATATACATTGACACTATCTTTATTTTTGGAGGCACAATACCCCGGCCTTGATCCATCGGACTTCCCAAAAAAAGTTTAGTGCCTATAGCATCAGCATGCGATATACTGAAATATATATTACATATAAAAGCTACAGTTTTAAGTCCCTCAGGGTTATTAAATTGATGGTCGGGTTCTTGGAAAATAATAGGATTTATACCCTCACTTCCAAAACTGAATCCTGGGGTAATTGTTAAACTAGCCAAAGCTAAGCCCGTCTTTTTGATAAAATTTCTTCGGCGATTTAATTTTTCTAATTTCATAATCTTCAACACTTAATAAAAATATGTTAGCAATCGAAACATGTGTAAATGTATTATTAAGCTGGAAAAAACTAAATAGATTTAGACCGACAATATACCGGGAACAGTCCCAATTTTCGGGAACGCTCCCGAAAAGATCTTGTTTTTTAATTTTAAATCTTTCATCAGATCTACCATTACAACTCTTTAAAAATAAGAGAGCCTTAAAGAATGTTATACAATAAAAACCCCAACAGCTTAAAAAATATTTATAGATTTATTGAAAATTAAAACGATGATTAAAGCTATTTCCCTGAAGATTTTATCTATTACTTTCCTAATATCCTGTTCATTATCTGTTTTCGCCCAAAATGAAAAAGCTGAAGCTGATTTACGTGATATCATGAAAAAACTCGACGTGGTGGGACTCTCTGTTGCTGTCGTAAAAAAAGGTGAAATTATTTATGCCAATTCTTTTGGCTTAAAGAATATTGAGACAAAAGCTCCCCTTTCTAATACCGATATCTTCCGGATTGCTTCCATATCCAAGTCATTCTCAGCTACTTCAATCATGCAATTGATAGAAGCTGGAAAGCTATCTCTGGATGATGACTTTAGTGATCTGGTAGGTTTCAAAATCAGGAATCCAAAATTTCCGGACAAAGTAATCACATTGAGAATGATCATGTCACATACATCCAGTATAAATGATAGTCAGGGTTATTTTGCTTTGGACGCCATCAATCCTTCCAAAAACCCAGATTGGGCAAAATGTTACAGTGATTATGCTCCCGGATCAGGATATGATTATTGTAACTTGAATTATAATATGGTAGGTACGGTGATTGAAAAACTAAGTACTGAACGTTTCGACAATTATGTTAAAAATCATATTCTGAATCCCCTCGGACTTTATGCGGGTTACAATGTAGATTCATTGGATGCAAGCCGTTTTGCAACCTTGCATGAATATGATGCCACAACAAAGACCTTTAAACCCTCCCCGGCAGCCTATAATCCAAGGCGTGAAGAAATAAGGAATTATACCATGGGCTATTCTACCCCTATTTTCTCACCTACTGGCGGAATGAAGATATCGGCAACTGACCTCGCAAAATACATGAGTATGCACATGAATATAGGTAAGTATCAGGGAAAGAGAATTATATCGAAAAAGAGTGCAAAACTAATGCAGACCAAAATTGCTGATGAAGAAGGTTATGCCTTAGCCCTGACAAACCTCGATGATCTCATTCCCGGGAAAAAGATGGTTGGACATACAGGTTCAGCTTACGGATTATACAGTGCAATGTTTTTCCACCCCAAAGAGAAATTCGGAATTGTTGTTATTACAAATGGCTGTAATCCTACATATACCAATGGAATTAATAATGTTCTGAGAGCCGGAGTGAATAGTTTGTACGAGAATTTTATTAAATAGTATAAAGAACCAAGAGCCAAGAGCCAAGATCCAAGAGCCAAGAACCAAGAGCTAAGAACCAAGAGTCAAGAACAAAAAAGCTGAAAGCCAAAAGCCGAGAGCCGATAGCCAGGAGCCAAGAACAAAGGACAATTCAGCGCTAATTTGAAATTCACTTCTTTTTTCCAGGTTCAGACTTCAGACATCAAACCTCAGACCTCAGACAACTGCACAAAGATGTATCTATGTAGAATTATCACTCTACGTAGGTCCATGCGAGTATCCTACTCACCTTTTGTCCCTGTTTCATTTCAATCGTTCTGACTTCTTTTGCACCCACTCTTTCGAGTGCCCTATAACATACTGCCAAAGTTTCTTTTTTGGAGACCAGCGATGTAAACCACTGGACCGATTTTGCAAACTGGCCACTCTCTTCAATCATTTTTAGAATAAATCGTTCTTCCCCACCTTCACACCATAATTCAGCATTTTTACCGCCAAAATTTAGGTCGGTACTGGCTTGTTTATTTTTACCCAGGTTTTTCCATTTTCGCGCCGTCCCTTCTGCCGCTTCCTTCATAGAAGTATGAAAAGGAGGATTACAGATACTTAAACTGAATTTTTCTCCCGGGTTAATGATATCTATAAAAATATGATCTGCCGAACGCTGCCTTCTTACGCTGATAAATTTTGCGAGTCCGTTAGCTTCAATAATATTTGTTGCAGAACGGTTGGCTAGCTGATCGGTTTCTGATCCCACAAAGGTCCAGCCATATTCATATTGCCCAATCAATGGATAAATACAATTTGCTCCAACTCCAATGTCCAGTACTTTAATATGTTTGCCTTTAGGAAGTTTGCCATCATCTCCAATAAGCAAATCTGCAGCGTAATGAATGTAATCAGCTCTAGCGGGTATTGGCGGACATAGAAACCCTTCGGGAATATCCCATAAACCAATAGTATAAAACTGCTTTAGAAGGGCTTTATTCAATGATTTGACTGCATTTGGATCGGCAAAATCAATAGAAAGATCCTCAAATGGATTGGGCGAAACATAATCTGCCAGTTCAGGGCAAGCTTTGATCAGCTCCGGAAAATTATATCGGTGCCTATGCCTGTTTCGAGGATGAAAATTATCTTTTTCTTCAGGAATTGATTTTTTTTGAGGCATTCAGCTAAATTATCTAAATATCGTGAGTTCGTTATTAAACTATCTAAAGATTAATATTTAACCACATAGATTAGCCTTTTTTATGCTTTAAAGGAAACATAGATTATAAATCTCATAGATTGAAGCGAAGCTTCAAGGCTATCTGTGTCTAATATGTAGCTGAGAATAATAAAAAGCTATGTTTCTATGCGGTTTTATTAAATTTTATGTCTAGTTCACGTTAAACAAAATGAGCTTAGAAAGAATACCCAACCATTCTAAATGGAAATTCCATTTTCAATAAGGTCTGCGACCGTATCAATATCACTGAGCTCCTCGAGAAAGGCATATGAAATACCAAGATCAATGAAATCCTCAATTGTTTTTGCAAAAACCTTATCCGTACTCCAGGGCTTGTTGATGAACAATTCAGGATAAAATTTAGTTAATCCAAGCAGGTAGTACCCGCCATCTCGTGCAGGTCCAATAACAGCATTATTTGATTCAAGCAAAGCGAGTGCTTCCTCAAGAGTTTCCATTTTTAATTGTAAACAATCACTACCAATTATGATAATCTGGGTAAAACCTTGATCAAAAAGCTCTTTGAATGAATTTAACATCCGTTCTCCGAGATCATTCCCGTTTTGTTTTCTTTTAGTATATCCGGGGACACTCCAAAGGTCATAATCACTGACTTCATCAGCATAGTAAATAAACTTTCTAAAACTCAAACTTCTAGTAATTTCAAGGGTATGTTGAAGTAATTGCTGATAAATCTCAAGAGCCCGTTCATCGCCAATATCCTTTGCCAAGCGTGTTTTTACCTGCCCAGAAATTGGGTTTCTTACAAAAATTACCAAAGCAGTTGTGCTAAGCATAGTCATTTTTAAACTGAAAGGCTTCCTCCACAGCTAGATCCTTCGCCGGCGGTACATCCAAAGCAATGCTGTTTTATAACGATATTCCTGTTCTTCAGTATCACAAAATCAAAATCTGAAATATGCTGGTTCCCTGAAGTGCTAAGTTTAAGGTCGAGCATCTGATTAAAATCACAATCATACAAATAGCCATCCCAGCCAACTGAAAGTGTATTACGGCACATTAGATTTTGAACAGAAGCAGGATTAAAAGCTGATATCAATTTATCCATATACCTGCTGTAATTCCCAGAGCTCAACAAATAATCAAGATAGCGGCTAATGGGCATATTTGTAATCGCAAATAGCTGGTTAAAAACGATATCATATCTTGAAGCAAGCTCCATTTTATATTCTTTCTCAAGTGCTGTCTGTGAAGGGGGAAGGAAAGCTCCTGCGGGATTATAAACCAGATTCAGCATTAAACCGCTCCCCTCCTTTCCATAACCCACCCGATTAAGCATTTGAAGCGCCTTGATAGAGTCTTCAAAAACCCCATCACCACGTTGTCTGTCGGTTCGATCTTGAGTAAAACTGGGAAGTGAAGAAACTACGTCCACCTGATGCTGCTTAAAAAAATCCGGAAGGTCATAGAAACGCTTATTTGCAAGAATGATTGTCAGATTGCATCTAACAATTACATGCTTTCCAAGTTTCTTTATTTGCTCTACTAACCAGCGAAAATCAGGATTGAGTTCAGGAGCACCTCCGGTAAGATCAACTACATCAATTTCTGAATTTTTAAGCACATCCAGGCAAAATTGCATCGTACTTCGGCTCATCATTTCCTTTCGGTCAGGTCCAGCGTCCACATGGCAATGCTTGCAGGTTTGGTTGCACATTTTGCCCAGATTCAGCTGCATGATATCGATACCAGAGGCCCGCAGTGGATACATTCCACTTAGCACCAGTTTCTCATTAAAGGTAGGATGAATACTCCCTAAGGAGTTTTCGAGTACATCAAGTTGATTTTCAGAATCAGCTAGAGGATGTTGCAAAACTTTTAATGATTTAATCATAAATTGTTACATTCCAATTTCTTTGACCTTATTCATCATCTGCACACCATGGACAAGAACTGCACCACCTTTTATTGCTGATGCCACATGGACAGCTTCCATCATTTGTGCTTCGCTGTATCCCTTTTCAAAGGCATCACTGCTGTAGGCATCAATACAATAGGGACATTGAACCGCATGAGCTACTGCCAATGCAATCAGTGATTTTTCTTTAGCTGTCAAATGGCTGTCCTTAAATACTTCACCATAATAAGAAAAGAATTTATCAGCAAGTTCTTTCTGGTATTCAGCGATGTTACCGAATTTATCCAGGTCTTTTGCATTGTAATAATGATTTTCCATTTTCAATAGTTTCTTAATAAGAAGTTAATGACCTATAATTTATAAAACCTCTACATGACACTGTTTAATAGATTCTGTTTCCATAAAATTCATCACTGCTTAAATTTTATTATGCAAGTTTAAGTAATAAGTATATTCTTTTTGATTAGAAATTAGTGAAGTGTTTTATAATTAAATTTTCTTGCTGTCTTTCAGTCTAAAAATGTTCAACACTTGCCAATGACAATTTCTGATGAAATTTATTGTAAGTACTTTGGAAATCATTTTTTGTTTCATGCCAGACCATTGAAAAGATTCAATCTGATATATTTGTACTTAGCGAGCTCAGTATATTTTTTCGACCTATGCAATCCAAAGTTGTATTGTTCGTTCAAATGGTAAAATGGCCTTAGAAGCAGTTCATCTTTTTTTTCTAAAAATTGTAATATCGGTTGAAATCAAACAATAAAAAATAAAATATGAAATTTAAATCAGTCTTTATAGTTAGTATTTTACTGGCATTTAACGTTCAGTGTTTTGCACAAATTGCCGGTAAATGGAGTATTGATAAGGCAAGTGCCTGGCAAAAAGAAAATTCATGGATTAATGGCGCCAATTTTATTCCAAGCACAGCAATCAACCAGCTGGAGATGTGGCAGGCTTCCAGTTTTGATCCTCAAACAATCGATCGGGAGCTGGGATGGGCTGAAGAAATTGGTTTCAATACCATGCGTGTATATTTACACAGTCTGGCTTACCAACAAGACCCTTCGGGTTTTAAAAACAGAGTATCACAATATCTCAGTATCGCTGATAAGCACAAAATCAAGACAATTTTTGTATTTTTTGATGATTGCTGGAATAAGCTTGGAGTGATCGGAAAGCAGCCCGCTCCTAAACCAGGAATACATAATTCAGGTTGGGTGCAAGATCCTGGGGATCCGAATTATAAGGATACTGAAAATTTCCCGGCACTTGAAACCTATGTGAAGGATGTTCTGAATCATTTCTCTAAGGACAAGCGTATTCTTCTTTGGGATTTATACAATGAACCAGGCAATTCGGGCAAATTTGACACTTCAATGCCGCTCTTAACTAAGGTTTTTGAATGGTCCAGACAGGTTAACCCAGACCAACCATTATCTGTCGGACTTTGGAGATGGGATTTTGAGAAACTAAATGCCTTCCAGGTTCTGAATTCAGATATAATAACGTATCATGATTATGAAGCAGCAGAATGGCATAAAAGAGTGGTACAAGTTTTAAAAACCCATGGCAGACCCCTGATTTGTACTGAATATATGGCTAGGACAAATAACAGTACTTTCGCCAACACGATGCCTATGTTGCAAAAAGAGAATATTGGGGCTATAAACTGGGGATTGGTTTCTGGGAAGACGAATACAATTTATGCTTGGGACAAACCAATTAAAGATGGTGCTCAGCCTGAAGTATGGTTTCATGACATTTTCTGGCCGGATGGTAGACCTTATCGGAAAGAAGAAACTGATCTAATCAAAAAATTGAATAAGAAATAAATTCCTAAATCTGATTATTGGCTTAATTTTGGACGCTTATAAGCATTACTGATATCAAGATATGCGCGTCAATTCAATTAATCCTGCAAACGGACAGGTAATTCAATCCTACCAGACCCACTCTTCTAAGGAAGTAGGTGAAATTATTAAACTTACTCAAAAAACTTGGGAAAAATGGAGAGATACCACTTTTTCATTACGGTCTGAGTATTTATGCGCTGCTGCTAAAATCCTACGGAATAGAAAAGAAGAGCTCGCTATTCTAATGGCAGTTGAAATGGGGAAACCCTTACAAGGTGGCCGCGCCGAAATCGACAAATGCGCAGATGTTTGTGAGTATTATGCTAAAAATGGAGCAAAATTCTTAAAAAATGAAGCGGTTGATACCGAAGCTTCAAAAAGCTATGTCAATTTCCAGCCTATTGGAATTGTGCTTGCTGTTATGCCCTGGAATTTTCCTTTTTGGCAGGTTTTCCGTTTTCTTGCCCCTGCCCTAATGGCCGGTAATGCCGCGCTATTGAAACATGCATCCAACGTTTTCGGCTGTGCCATTGAGATTGAAAAAATCATTATTGAAGCTGGATTTCCTGAAAATCTGTTGCGCACACTGCTCATTACAGGGAATGAAGTAGAACAGGTGATTGAAAATCCACTGGTTCAGGCTATAAGTCTTACCGGAAGTACTGAAGCAGGTAAAAAGGTTGCAGCAAAAGCAGCCTCCTTACTCAAAAAATCAGTTCTTGAGCTTGGTGGAAGTGACCCATACCTGATTCTGGAAGATGCCGATATCGAACTAGCTGCCGAAAGTTGTGTTAATAGCCGACTGATTAATAGCGGACAAAGCTGCATAGCTGCAAAACGATTTATTGTAGTTAAGTCCATTGAAAAGGAGTTCACTGAACTATTCAGACAGAAAATGTCCGCAAAAGTTATGGGAGATCCGATGGATAAAAATACCGATATCGGTCCGCAGGCCAGACCAGATCTGAGAGATGAACTTCATCAGCAAGTACTTAAGAGCATTAAACTTGGTGCTAAATGTATTTTAGGTGGAGAAATAACTGCAGGGGCTCATTCTTTCTACCCTCCCACCATTCTGACTGAAGTTAAAAAAGGAATGCCGGCTTATGAAGAAGAACTTTTCGGTCCCGTGGCAGCGATTATTTCCGCAGATGATCAGGAGGATGCCATCCGAATTGCCAATGATACGATATTTGGTTTGGGTGCTGCAGTATTTACCAACGATTTAAAGCGTGGCGAAACAATTGCATCACGCTTTCTGGATGCAGGTGCATGCTTTGTGAATGCTATGGTTAGATCCGATTCAAGATTACCATTTGGCGGAATTAAGCAATCAGGATATGGCCGGGAACTTGGAGTATATGGTATTAGAGAATTCGTGAATGTGAAGACAATCTTTTTAAGGTGAAAGCGCAAAGCGCAAAGCTCAAAGCTAATCCCACATCTCCTATCTAATATCTCCTATCTCATTTCTTACATCTCCCATCTATCCATAATTTACCCCAAACTGACCATCTGAATACTCAAAAACCCTATCTTTGCAATTAATAACAATTGGCAATTTTTTGTCCTGAATTATCAATGAGCAAAAGAGGAAGAGTTCTGGTTGCAATGAGTGGTGGAGTAGATAGCTCTGTGGCTGCGGTAATGTTGCATGAGCAAGGTTACGAGGTAATCGGATTAACCATGAAAACGTGGGATTATGCGTCTTCTGGAGGCTCTTCCAAAGAAACAGGCTGTTGTAGCTTGGATAGTATCAATGATGCCCGTGCACTGGCAGTTGGCTATGGATTTCCGCACTATATTCTAGATATACGATCTGAATTCGGGGATTTTGTAATCGATAATTTTGTTGATGAGTATATAGCAGGCAGAACCCCTAACCCTTGTGTTTTATGTAATACTCATATTAAATGGGAAGCCCTTCTAAAACGTGCAGATAAGCTGGATTGTGAGTTTATTGCAACCGGACATTATGCAAACATCCGTTTACAGGACAATGGTAGATATGTAATTAGTAAAGGCAAGGATGAACACAAGGATCAGTCTTATGTTTTGTGGGGGGTATCTCAAGAAAATTTAGCGCGCACTCAATTTCCTTTGGGAAGTTTTGCAAAATCAGAAATCAGGCAAATGGCCATGGATATGGGACAATTGGAGCTTGCAAATAAATCTGAAAGCTATGAAATCTGTTTTGTACCCGATAATGATTATCGTGCCTTTTTAAGAAATAAAGTACAGGATCTGGATGAACGCATAGGTCCCGGTAATTTTATGCTTAATGATGGTAGCATTGTAGGAAAACACCTGGGTTATCCTTATTACACAATCGGTCAGCGCAAAGGATTGGGTGTAGCCTTTGGTCACCCCATGTTTGTAACACGAATACTACCCGAAAGTAATACCGTCATGCTTGGAACGATTGAAGAGCTCGAAAAATCAGAGGCTATGGTGAGAAATGTCAATCTGGTAAAGTATGAGAATATTCCTGAGCCAATTGAAGCAATAAGTAAAATCAGATATAAAGATTCTGGTGCGATGAGTACATTGACTCAGGAAGGTGAACTGATCAAGATTAATTTTCATCATTCAGTTTCCGGTATTGCACCGGGCCAATCAGCAGTTTTCTATGAAGGAAATGACTTAATTGGGGGAGGATTTTTAGTCTGATTCTTTTCCTTATGGTTCCTATTTTTTAAGGAATTACTTTATTTCATTTCTATTTTAGTCGGAAAATTCAATTTCAGCGCTATTCACATTTGTCTTTCCCTTTTATAATCCCTTTATTTGCAGAATATCAAAGAATTTAATGGCCAAAAATTTACTTATTGTTGAGTCACCAGCGAAAGCCAAAACTATCGAAGGGTATCTTGGAAAAGATTTTCTCGTTAAATCAAGCTATGGTCACATCCGAGACCTGATAAAGACCGACGACGCAATTAATGTAAACAACAATTTTGAACAGCGCTATGAAGTTCCCTCTGATAAAAAAGCCGTAGTAAATGAATTAAAGAGACTGGCAAAAGATGCAGAGATGGTATGGCTGGCATCGGATGAGGACCGTGAGGGAGAAGCAATATCTTGGCATCTTTTCGAAACATTAGATCTCAAAGAGGATAAAACCAAACGCATTGTTTTTCATGAAATAACAAAAACGGCTATTTTAAAAGCAATTGAAAAACCACGAAAGATTGATTACAATTTAGTCCACGCCCAACAGGCAAGGCGGGTATTAGACCGTCTGGTTGGTTTTGAATTATCTCCTGTTTTGTGGAAAAAAGTAAAACCTTCCCTATCTGCTGGTCGTGTGCAATCTGTCGCTGTACGTCTTATTGTTGACCGTGAGCGCGAAGTAAATAAATTTACAGCTATAGCGGCATTTCGCGTAGTAGCTATTTTTACCACTGATAATCAAAAAGAGATATTCAGGGCTGAATTACCAGAACGCTTTGAAAAAGCACCAGAAGCTGAGAAATTTCTAAAAGATTGTATCAATGCGATCTACACGGTTAATAGTCTGGAAACCCGCCCAACAAAAAGAAGTCCGGCACCCCCTTTTACCACCTCAACCCTGCAGCAAGAAGCCAGTAGGAAACTAGGGTTTTCGGTTGCCAGAACAATGTCTGTAGCTCAGAAGCTTTATGAAAGCGGTAAAATTACCTATATGCGTACCGACTCGGTAAACCTTTCGGATACTGCTCTAAATGCCGCTGCAGACGAGATCAGGTCAGCCTATGGCGAAAATTATCACCAGTTAAGGAAGTTTAAAACCAAATCTGCAGGTGCACAGGAAGCCCATGAGGCTATTCGCCCCACCTATTTCGATCAGCACAGAATAAGTGGTGATAATTCTGAACAAAGACTTTACGAATTAATCTGGAAACGCTCAATCGCTTCCCAGATGGCTGAAGCTAATTTTGAAAAAACAACAGCGAAAATTGCTATCTCAACACGTTCTGAAGAATTTGTAGCCAATGGCGAAGTGATGAAATTTGATGGATTCTTAAAGGTTTATTTTGAATCTAAAGATGAGGACGAAGTAGAAGTTAATCTTGATGATGACAATGAAAATTCCATTCTGCCTCCTTTAAATAAAGGTCAGAAACTGAATTTACGTGAAATGAATGCCACTGAGCGTTATTCCAGGCCACCAGCACGCTATACTGAGGCTAGTCTTGTGAAGAAACTTGAAGAACTGGGCATAGGCAGACCATCAACGTATGCTCCAACCATTTCCACCATACAGAACAGAGGATATGTAGTCAAAGAAGAGCGTGAGGGTAAAAAACGTGATTTTCTGGTAATTAATCTGAAAGAAGGAAAGATTAATACTTTAAACAAATCAGAAAATACAGGTGCGGAAAAAAATAAACTATTTCCAACAGATATTGGTGCAGTGGTCAATGATTTTTTAGTGGAACACTTTAAAGGTATTGTTGATTTTAATTTTACTGCTAAAGTTGAAAAGGAATTTGATGAGATTGCTCAGGGGTTGAAAAACTGGACGGAAATGCTTCGTTCCTTTTATAACCCTTTCCATACAGAGGTTGAAAACACCCTGCAAACTGCAAGCAGAGCTAGTGGTGAACGAGAATTAGGTAAAGACCCGGATAGCGGAAAGAAAATATCAGTACGAATTGGAAGATATGGACCTTTTGTTCAGATTGGTGAATCGCAGGAAAACGATGAAGATGAAAAACCCCGCTACGCAAGTCTGCGTGCCGGACAAATGATTGAAACCATTTCTTTATCTGAAGCACTTGATTTGTTCAAGCTACCTTTTCAGCTGGAAAATTATCAGAATAAGGAACTTAGTGTCGGTGTTGGGCGATTTGGACCATATATTAAGTGGGGCGAAAGTTTCATATCCTTGCCCAAAGGCGAGGATCCTCTATCAGTTAATCTGGATCGCGCCATTGAACTGATTGATGAAAAAAATATTGCTGAGGCTCCAATTGCCCAGTTTCAAAACTTGCCTGTAACTAAGGGTAAAGGTCGTTTTGGGCCATTTATAAAATGGAATAACCTTTATATTAATGTTCCTGCCCGTTACAACTTCGATAAACTTGGACAGACAGAAATTGATGAATTAATCAGTAATAAGGTAGAAAAAGAATCGAACCGATTTATTCAAACCTGGCCTTCTGATAAAATAGCGCTTGAAAATGGCAGATGGGGACCATTTATACGTTTTGGAAAACAAATGCTAAAACTTGGGAAAAACAAAAGTACCAACGATAAATACACCCCTGAAGAACTCGCTTCCATTTCGCTGGAAGCTGTTAAGAAACTAATCGAAGAACAGGTTCCTGATGCATTTGCGACGAAAGCCAAAAAAAATGTAAAAAAAGTTACAGGAAAAAAAATTACAAAAAAGCTTGTTAAAAAATAGGCTGTCTGAACTGATCCGCAATTAGGTTCAATATCTTATGATAAAAGATCTTCCGAAAAATATAGTAGAAAACGTTGCTATAGCTGTCGTTCTTGAATCATCAACCCCCGAAGTTAAAAACTGGAAGGTGTACCTACTGAACCTAAAAGACGAGCCTATTGAAACCGTTTTGGTTAGCTCCAAAGGATATGGTGAAAAAGATGGCAAACAGGTTAAAACCTCTGTATTGCGCCATTCTATTGGCACTGTGGGTGCCAAGAGTTACGCAGCCATTGAACTTATTGATGAACAAGTGCTTGGATTAAATAATGAATACTGGTTGAGTTATTATATTGGCAGACAGATATTTGATAAGAAGTTCATTTTTTTGCCTGAAAGCATCATTGACACTAATCTGAGTAAAATTCCTCTCTTGAACATGCCGGGTATAATGATTGGATAGAAGTTTACGCAATCTCTTCCTTATGTTTAAACAATCCAGACTCAGCTGAATCCCATATCTTAACTAACATGAGTACGATATAAAATCTTGCTTGGCAAAGTTTAGACTGAAGTTTTTCTCTCCTTTTAGAAAGCAGGGTCTATTTCTCTACGCTTATGACAGCCCCGTGTTCTGCCCTATTTTTTTGCGGGAAATTTAATTTTATCATGGGATTCAGTATTGCAAAAAAGATAGAGCTGCCACCCAGGTTTGTTTAACATGGCTTATGGTTCTATTAACGGAAACCAGTCCCGATGAAAAACAGCTCCGGGTAAAATAAACCTTGCCGAAGGAGGTATC
>Ga0315899_10001024_pt1 | contig 32521 bp, 15 predicted proteins | sample LakEriMetagenome_2_FD_203518 | JGI IMG/M metagenome (GOLD analysis project Ga0315899, IMG submission 203518) | Freshwater fungal communities from buoy surface, Lake Erie, Ohio, United States - Buoy 4 MA112 | ecosystem: Environmental > Aquatic > Freshwater > Lake | place: USA: Lake Erie, Ohio...
TCTAGGTCCTGCTCGGGCGATTCTCAACTCGCACCCATGACCCCCGAAAGAAAAATGGTGACTGCCAATTCATTGGGTTGAAGACAGCCGCCAAGCAAGCGGATCAACGGTAAACCCGGTCAGGCCCTATATTCATTGTCAAAAAATGGAAGCGTTTTTACCAACCTGATTTGGGGCGGTTAAGGATTTCTTGCACGGGATCCAAATGTTCAAGGAGGTTTGAAATTGGATAGCATTGCAATCCTGAACAGTCTTTCTGCCCAGGCTGCCAATCATATTGCAATTGCCAGGAATGGGGATGCTGCCTCCATTGAGGCGAGCTGGGCCGCATTCAATGGCTCCCTGTTCCAGCCAGTCCTGGAAATCGAAGGTAGGGTCCGGGCCAAGCTCGGGCTGGGCAACTCACATGAATGCGGTTCCGCCGTTGACCTGCTGGAAGACCTAAAGGATGGGAGCCTTCCCTTCGACATGGAAAAGGGCCTGCTGGGCAGTTATCTCTCCGGATGTTTTTTCTCGGATTGTGTCGATGAGATTCGCAAGATCCAAAGGCGTAGCAAAATCTTGGGAAACATGCACGCCAATCAGGCCAGGTATCGGAAGTCTCAGGGCCCAACGCCTGCCCAATATGCTGTGGCATACGAAACACTGCTTGGGCTGATCCGCAAGATGCCGCCTAGGGAGGCCAAGGTGGCGGCGATCCTATGGGCCGAGCCCATCGATGTTGCCCTAATCCTGACAACCGACGAGTTTGAAAGGCTCGCCGAGATCAGCCCATCGCGTGGCCCTAGGGCCAAGATTGGTCAAACCCAGATCGCAGGGGTGCTGGGCGTGGGGGAAGCCACCATCTGCAGGGATGTCATGAGGATTCACCAAAGGATCGCCATGGAGTTGGGGGACATTGGCGATACATTGGTGATCGCCATGTAGAGCCGTTGCCCGATGTCACTTTGGTGTCGGCAAGGGGTTTGTTGCACGCGGGTTTTGACTCGATCAAGCTGCAACTGGATCAAATGTGCCACCTTCTCGACAAATCCCTGAATTCAAGCCATACAGAAGCTTGGGGGATGCATTGGATGGGCAACCGGATATCGCTTGCAGGGGCCCCCTTCTTCCTCATTCACTCACCCCTGAGGCTGAGGCCCCTCTCCCTCAGCTTTTCACGAACTTCGTTGAGGGACGTGACCCCGAAGTTGCGGGCCTCCATCAGGTCCTCTGCCGATTTGCTGACCAATTCGGCGATGCTGCTCAAGCCCAGACGATTCATGCACTTGCGGGCGCGCACGGAAAGCTGCAGGTCGGAGACTGGAGCAGCCAGCTTCAATTGGTCTTCCTCGCTAAGTTCCCCCACAGGCCGGTAGGATGAGCCATCCCCACCCGCCTCGAGTGACTGGCCAAGCCTAAGGCCCTTGGAGGCCAAGATTTCATTGATCTCGATCAAGGATGTCTCGCCGAAGTTCTTGCTGGTCAGCAACTGGTCCTCTGTCACCCGGGTCAGGTCCCCGAGGGTCTTGATGTTGAGTCGCTTGAGGCAGTTTCTGGCGCGAACGGATAACTCGAAGTCGTTGACCGAAACCTCGTATATTTGCGACATTTGGGGATCGGAAAGAAGGTCATCATGTGCTATCACCATGGTCTGGCTGGCCAGCGCGTCCTTGACGAACAACCGCGCCCGCTCGTCGGCAGGATTGGCGTCGAGCACCCGCCTGAAGCATTCATGTGCCTTGTCGTACCGGCCCATGTCCTCGTAGAGGATCCCGAGGTTGGTTAGGGTGCCGACATGGACGGGAATGATCTTGCTGCACCTTTCATAGAGGGCCAATGCCTCCTCGTCATTTCCCGCCTGGTCGTTGAGGAGGGCCAGGTGAAAGAGTGCACCAGAATGCGTTGGGTCGAACTTGACTGCCTTTTCCAAGGATTCGCAAGCATTGAGCCTGTGGCCCTCCTCAAGCCGGAGGAGGCCGAGCTGAAACTGGTACTCCCCAGAGTGGCTGGCAAGATCTTTGTGCCTTTCAAGGATTTCACCAGCCTCCTTCAGTCGACCCAAATGCCTGTGAACGCCAGCTTTCAATAAATTGACCTGACTGGCGTTGTAGCCTGCTTTTTCAGCTTTTTCAAATGCCTCTAGGGCCTCATGAAACTTGCCACGGGAAACCTGAATCCGACCCAAGTAGAACGCGGCCAAGGCGCCTTCGGCTTGGCCAAGGTGTTCCACCGATTCCCTTGCTTGCCCAATGAGGTAGAGGGAAATGCCAAGCTTCAGGTGGATCTTTCCGGCTGCCGGGCCCTGAGCCACGCCCAAGCGGTCCCCGAGGTTCTTGTTGATGGTGCGAAGGTCCCAGTGGCCCTCCCTTCCAAGTTCGGCCATGCGGGCCTTCAACCTTTGCAACGAACCAGCATCAAAGTCGGGGGCTTCCACCAGAATGCTAAGCAATGACGGGTCGGGCTTTCGGCTAGGTGGAATAACCACCCCAAGCTTTTTGACTTCAGAAATGGCCATGTCAATCAGCAACCGGGTGCCATCGAGGCCGCCAAGGTAACTACGGATTTTGTCGAGCAAGACCCGTGCCTGGTCTAGTCGGTTGGCTTGCAAATGTTCAAAGGCCCAAGTGATGTCATCCTTGGCGTCAGGGGGGCAACCCTTCCACCCCCTGGCCATCTCCAGCAGCTTGTCCCTGATTTCATCGCGTTGCATCGCCATTTGCATTCAACTCCATTGGCCTGATGTGCTTGTTCATGCTTGTAACCGGCTTGCTACCCAGCAATCGGCACTTGCCCCCTTTAGGAATACTTGTGTATCTCCACGTAGTCGCATTTGAGACCCTTGAGTGCCTGCCCAAGAAACGATTGCTCGTCGCTGACATGGATGATGAGGGTATCCATAGCCCTAGTCATGGCAATCATTATGACCTTGAGTGCCGCCTCATGGGCGACCTTTTCCGGGTCCAACCCATTTGACCGGGCCGCAACCGGATCAATGCCTTTTAGTGTCGCTTCCGTGTGGCGTTTCAGGAAACGATCGAGTCCCATCAAGGCAACCACCCAGCCTTCCAGTCCGCGACAATGGTCCAAGAGCACTAGCCGGACATGGTCCGGGTCCATGGAGGCAAGGTCCTTTTCCTCGACAGTCCCGTCCCAGACAAGATGATTCCTTTGGGCAAGCCAATCGGCCACATCGTTGCGCGGATTCCGTTTCTTGTTGAGGAATTGGGTGTCCATGCAGACCAGCATGTCGATCGGTTGGTTGCCGACCTCTGCGTTGGCCTGGGCAGCTAGGCAGAACTGGTCATGGATGGCCATTTTAGCATCACCAAACTGGACGATCACTTTTCCGCCAGATGCCTGAGTGTTTTCTTGTACCTGCCAGGGGCGAAGCGGATGATTGGCAAGGCCTATTGCCGTGGCGAGGCGATTGGCAAAACGGCATAGGTTTGACTTCATCCTGTAGCATGTTGTCAGCTCCCGCGGAATGGATTCCCAAGAGTACCTTGCCCCTGAAGGACCCAAGGACCAATTGGTTGGGGCCGTGCTACGGAAGGCCTGATCATAGCCATTGCCCACTGATAGGGCCCCTGGAGTGAAGATGGTTTGGATGAGGTCTTTCTCGTGGGGTGGGACATCCTGTGCCTCGTCAATGAACGTAGCGTCAAAGGCGATAGGATCTCCGACCTCGCCGAGAGTATCTTTGGCTTTCCTAACCTTGAGCTCCCCAAGGATCCTGCGGCACAAGTTGGGGTAAAAATCGGGGTCCTGTTCGGGGAAAATATCGGTCCCCCGATCCACAATCCCAAGGGCCACCCCAATTTCCTTGACCCAAGATGAAAGCGTGGCAACCGAAATGCATGGCCCACCGGCATTGGAGCTTGGAATCCCGTATCCACCATACAATCCAAGGAGCCGGCGGATCTCGTAGGTAAGCATGGTATTGAAGGTAAGGATGAGGACGCGGTCTCCTGCTTGGTATCGACTTATCGAATTCGCGATCAGGGCAAAGGTCTTTCCAGTACCCCCGAAGCCGGAATAAATCAGGGTGCCACTTTGGCCTTTCCCATCGGGAATACCATTCACTGGGTCACCGACAAGAACGCTGGCCGCAATGGCGTCGATCTTGCGCCGGTCCAAGCTGGTTGGCCTGTATGGAGTCAGGAAAAACCCCCGTATTTGTCCAAGGGTGGTCGGTTGGATATTTTGGCCCCATGCCCTGAAGTGGGCTGGGTTGTCCTTCTTCTCCCGGTTGCCCATGATCGCCTTTTCAACGATCGAATCCATGGTTGTATCACGAAAAATCAGCCTATGGTGGACGTTTGGGTCATCACGAAATGGGTAGTCACTGATGCTTTCGTTGTGGAACCAAACTATCCGGGATAGGAAGGGGACGTTATGCTTTCCACCAAACTTGGTGGCTAGAAAGCTTGCCATTGCGTCCAACTGCCCCTTGGATTGGCCGGTCGCGCTGCTCCACTTCCCTTTGTAAAGGACCTTTGCCTCGCCGCTCTGCCTGTAGTCAATGGAGCCCCTCGTGTGATCCTTGACCTCGATGATGAGGATGAGGCACTCAACGGTTTCTGTCCCTCGCCTTTGGGCAATATTGGATGCTAATTCTGGACCACAGCGAATCAGGACCAGCAGGTCCAAGTCCTCCCGTATTTGTTCGCGTGTGGTCGGCTTGGCATGGACGATGATGAACGCCCATCCATCCTCATCCGGGGTATCCGGGGTTATCCCCCAATCCCTCTCCAGAAGGTCTTTTAGCGCGTTTCCAGCAGCCCATTCCTCAGTGTTGTCATCTTTCGGTGGATCGATATAAACCGCCATTTTCCTAACCTCCGGTTGTAGTTCGGGTCTGCAAGGAACTTGATGAATCAGCCAAAGAAGCCAGGGCAACCCGCCGACAGCGTCTTGGCAATCAGGCAGCGATCCAGAAACTGGTTCCTCAGCTCGCAGGAGGTCTCGGGGATGAGCGAACATCCATGGCAACCTCCGAGGTTGAGGGATTCGGTTCCCTGGCCATTTGTGGTTCCACAAATTGGATCGGAGGAACACCAACGGGCCTTTTCCATCGCATTTTGGAAGATAGGTCTAAACCGATCTATTTCTGCCATGCGAACAAGGCCGCCTCGTGTGCCATCAGCCCCTGGGGTAGTCGAGTATATGAGCAATCCGAAACTTTCGGAACTTGCATATATTCTTTCCTTGAGTGACGCGGAGGAATAGCCACATTCCAAGGTCAATTCTCGTATCAGCAGGTGGGATGCAGTGTGGGCGACCAAAAGTCTTGCCATCAACTTGTCATTCCCGAGGAAGGGGGAAAGGTCCCAGGTGGTAGAAAATCTTGATGCGTAGCCTTTTTGTCTTTCAAGGGCTGACAGGCGATTCGTAAGGCGGCCAATGCGCTGCATGATTCGGGAGTCTTGGACAAGGTTATTTAGAACGGGTTCAGACAATTGGATGAATATTCCCTCGCCAAATAAGTTAATGGCTGGGAGCCACGATTTGGAGCCGTTGGCGTTTATATGACCATTGTCCAAATACAATCCGGTGTAATCGGATTTATCTTGTTGGTTTTCTGGCCCAGGGTTTGCCGGCGCGTTAATCGGATTTTGGGGTGTGGTTTGAAATGAGGAAGGAACTTCGCGCCTGAAGCCTTGTAGTGCCGTGACCTCGCGTAGCCGACGCACGAACATTGCCTTTTCGATGCCCTCATGAAGGACACCGCTGCCGAATGCCTCCGCCGTCTGGAAATCAAGCTTCGCGGAGCCCTGAGCCATACAAAGCATCTGGAATTCTTGGTCCTTCCTTTCGGACATGGTTTGGGGAGCTGGATTGGCAGCGTTCCCAGATGTCGCATGATTTACAAGGATTTGAATCACGCTTGCTTTCGGGTGGTGAGGGGGGAAGCCAAATCCCAGCATTTCAAGGACGTAATGGTCATTGGCATGTTGCCACACATCCGGTTTGTTTCCTCTAAGTTGTTCTCTGATCCAAGAACGCTTGAACGATTCCAGATAGCGCTCTGCGTCCTTGTGGATGTCATTCGTGATTTCTGGAATGGATACAAATGTGGTTGTGACTGGCTGATGAAGGCTTGTGGCGCCTCGCTGCACCACGCGGGTTGAGCATCTGCACCCACTATTCATGTAGCCAAGCCAGGGCCTGGAGCCAGGGCAACGGAAGAGCTTGAGTTGGTTGCCGTTGGAAGAGTCCATGAATTCAAGGGGTCCAGAGAAGATTCCATCCATGGAGGTGCCACGATGACTTTCGCCTTGGCAGGAACATTTGACGCGCATGCTGTCGAAGGAAAGGCCATCGCCCTCAAGAAGGCGTAGGTTGTGCGGTCTTTGGGGATCCCTAAACATGCCCTTATGGCACCAGGCATCCCAAGGGAAATCTGATAAGTGCCCAGAGTTCGGATTGTATATTGCACCCTCCCGATCTTGGCCGGGATTATTCGGGTCTGGCTCAATTATCAATCCGGTGCATGCACAAACGAAGCGTGTTGGGTTACCCCTTGCCTGAGGGTCGTTGCAAGATCCGCATGTAACTTTCCCATTTTCTGGGTTAACGTTAAAGACCTCGTGTGGACCAGGAGGTGCCATTCCTGGGTCAATCACCGTTCCCAAGCGGCAGCAATTCCGGTTCGTACAAACCAGCCATTCTGGAAATCTCTTGGCCTTGATAAATCCACCAGTATCTTGGTGTGGCGGCGCGTAAAAGCAGACAACGCCTAGATGCCTTTGGAGATCTAGCTCATGGATTGGTTGCCTGTCGGGGCCAAGGTCCCAGAAGTCTGGGCCCATGGGCATGAAGCTCCCGTAGACAAAATCCACCAACGCTCCGGGCCCAAAGGTTGTCAGGGCTGCACTCTGCCGAATTTTTCCTGCCTCTGTCATTGTTCGTTCTCCTAGCTGTTAGTTGCAGGTTCAATCAAGTCCCGTGGATATTGAACTGGGTGCTGGGTTCAACATCACGCATCGAGGTCGGCGCCTGAATCAAGCCCCTTTCTGGGCCATTGATTGGGTCACTAACCCTGAGGAAGTGGTTCGGTAATCCTGCCATGGAGAAGGGTTTTCCATAGCTACGGTTGCTGTTGTGTGCATACGCATAATCGCTAACCCTGTTGAAGAGAGCATTGATGAACTCCTTAGTGGGTTGCGCCTCCGCGGGGTCAACTTGGTTGACAATTCCAAGGAAGCTTTCGGCTAATTCCTGGAAAACCTGCAATTCTTCATTGCCCGGGGGATTTGTTCCCCCCTGGGGCGCCAGATGCCGGTATGCCATGCCAATCACGGCTCCCAGTACGCTATCGCGTACCGAGGAGGTCCATGGGGTTACACTGGTGGCCTCCACCTCGCGGTAGTAGGCCTGGTGGTATTGCTTGAACCGCTCGTAGTGTGACCTGTCTCTAGATTTGGTCCAGCCATGGAGTGTGACCACCAGTCCCGGGCCATCCCGGCCAACCCGGCTTGATGCCTGAATGTATTCTGCCGTGTTCTTCGGCATGCCGTTGATCAACATGAGGCCTAGTCGGGTCACATCCACACCTACCGAGATCATGTTAGTAGCCAAAAGGAGCCGGATGGCATTTGGATTTTCTTGTCGTAGCTCAAGTTGCTGAAGGATTTCGGTGATCTGCCCAGAATTTAGTCGGGAGGTCAGCTCCTTGTACCTAATGGTTTGCATCCGATCATTATTTGGCTGCCAGCCTCGGATTCGCCGGCGATGCTTGAGGATTGTTTCAATGTAGGGTGTAAGATTGTCGTTAGAGAGGACGCTCGCCCCGGACAACTCCCTCAGGCTGTTGAAGTAGGCCACCAAGGTGTGAAATGTATCTAAATTTTCTTGTTCCTCATCCTGATTCCCAGGGAGGCAAAATAATTCCTCCTTTAGGCCGAGGAGCGCCCCTGCAACCTTTTGGTAAGCCGTCTTGGAAGACTGGGCAGGGACCTGGACGCCAATGTATAGCCGGCCGGGCCTATCAGGAGGTTCCGTCGTTGCAAAGAAGGAATCGCCTTCGGTAAGTGCTTGTGGGGGAAATTGCCGAACTTGTCTAGCGTATAGCGCTTTGACCTGCTCTTCGGCCCGACGGATGGTGGCAGTCGCACCAATTATCTTGGGTCCACCAAGGGTTGCCCCATCCAAGGCTTCATCGCTATGACAAAGCTTGCCAATCCCTGCCTCAAATGCGCCCACGATCGTACCAAGGGGACCACTTATGAGGTGCAATTCGTCTTGAATCACCAGGTCTGGGGTAGGGTTATTGTTGCCTTGTTGCGAGTGATTCCGCCCAAAAAGGACCTTGGTCTCTGAGTTCCATGCTAGCATTGCGAACTTGTCGACGGTCCCTATCAGGATGGAGGGTGGCTTCCGGTAGATCTCATCATCAATGATGAGGGCCGGAAGGCCCCTGCCAATATTTTCAAAATTGAAGTGACAACCATTTCCACCACACCGAAACTGGAGGCTAAACCTTGTGGCCTGATTGGGATTATTGATTGGAAGGTCGATTGCATTTCCATTCTGGTCAACCACCACATAATCTGAATGTTGTTGGTTGCAAATGAGGTCATAGCCGCACCACGGGCACTTTCTCAGATGACGAACATCTCTTTTCCCATTATTAAAGTCTGCATTATTCCGGATATTTCGAATAACTAGTTGGGCTCCAGGTTGGATCGTATTTGGATTATTCGGATTAGTAGTATAAAAGTGGTTGGGAGAAGAGTCGCCACCAACGTAAAGGCCGATGGTGAATGGTGTAGTGCCAAGGAGTGGACCGTAGTCCTCAGTTGCCCGGATGACCTCAAGGGCGCATGCCAGCCGGGTTGCGCGCTCGAATTGCTGGCTCGTCAGCAGGCGTAGGGTGTATCGGGTGATTACACCCACGCCGGCACCTCTGTCCGGCTCATTGCCATACCTTAGGCGTCGATGGATGAGCGAGATTGCCATGAGTCCTAGGTAGGCTTCGGTCTTGCCCCCGCCGGTGGGGAACCAGATCAGGTCCACCAAGTCCCGTTCGCGGATCCCGGCGTGCGCTCCATCATTTCCAAGCTGGGGTAATGTGCTATCTGGCTTCACGATGGACCGCAGGCTCAGGAGCAGAAAGGCAAGTTGGAAGGGGCGCCAGGAGCATGCTTCGGGGGGGCGCCCCCTTTGGAGGTTTGCCTGCCTCGTTTGTAGCCACATGGCCCGGTTGGCTAGGTTGAATACCAGCATGGCCCTTTTATCATTGCGCAGGACCTCAATCCCTGCTCTCATCCTTCCGATTGCCTCACGGCAGGCCGCCAAATTTTTGTCTGCTTGTTCTCCAATGAGTTGATGGGCGTTGGCTGGTTGGAGGATAAGCCTGATTTCGCCCAGTGCGTCATCCCTCTCGCCGGTCCGGTCATTGACCCATGCTTCGTATGCGTTTACCAGACCGTTGCAGGCATCGAGGACAGCCTGATCCAAGGTGGCCCATTGCTGGTTAGGTTTGAAGCCAGCTTCACCAGATTTTCCTGCCAGTATTTCCATGCTGAGGAAGGCATCCAGGCCCTGCCTGTTAGTCACCAACCCCGGCACCTTCTGGCTTGGCAGGAAGTCCAGCATGACCCTGCCAAATGACTTGCCATCGTTGGACGAAAGCTCCCAGTTGGTGCCTGCTCCGTGCCCGACAGCGATCTCTCGCTTCCTCCGGTACAGAAGGACGTGTTGCAACATGTCCGGGTCATCCGTGAACAGTTGGCGGATCGGTGCTTCCACGAATGGGAATGAACCAGGGTTTATCCCCTCGGCTTTCAGGGAGACCTGATAAATGGTGGCCTTATCCAAAACAGCCTTGTTGCTTCGGGGCAACCTTTCACCCGCGGGAATCCCATGATTGGCATTTCGGTTTGATTCAACAAGCCATGGGCCTAGGGGTTCGTCTTGGGGAATATCAGGGTTGGCTACTCCCCAATCAACCTTGGGTTGGGTGGAAAGGTCCATCTCATTGATGAGGGTGCAAGTGACGTGGCGAAAGCCAGCTTCATCAATGACCCGGACGTCTAGGAATATATTTTGTTGTACGAGGCTGACCTCTAAATCCTCCTGAGGGGTTTGGTTGATGGCCTTACTAGTTGTTTGGTTGCAGAGGTGATCCGAAACATTGAAAGGCTTGCCTACATCATTGAGGTTCACCTCGAGGCGGAAGCCAGTCTGGGAGCGGAACCATTCGGCATCCCACCTAAGTTGGGCCGTGCCATCCTGTCCTTGGATAACGGGCCCCAAAGGGATCACATGGCCACCGTTGATATTGTGTGTTTCCTTGAACCGCCTGGGCAAGTAGGTGGCAAATGACCCACTCAGTACGATAGACACCGTTTGGTGTTCCACAGTGAAAGAGAAGCCGGCTGCCGAGGGCTTCATCGCATTGGTGAGGTTGGGAATCCCATCCATCTGGGCACCATCAGTCGCGCTGCCATCTTCCTTGTCGTGGTCATCCTCGCTAGCGTCCAGCAGGGTTTTTTTCGGGAACAACATGCCGCATGGGTAGACCAAGCTTGGAAAATCCCGGAAGGATTCCTGTGGGGCCAATGGCCCAACCAACCATTGGGACAGTCCGCTAACCATTTGATCTCTCATCATCCCACTCCTTTAGATTGGTTTTCCGGAAACATCCCAATTCAGGTCGCGACCCTTTTCAGAATGCCACTAAGGACCGGAAAGAAATAAAACCTACTGTTTTCATCCACCATGCACCGGAGGTCCAGAATCCTGCACTCCCAAAGGTCCGTGCCCAGTAGGCCATTCAGGCGATCGATGGCCTGACGGTCCTTTACTACCATGCACAGGCCTAGGGCATCTTGGAATGAGATCGAAAATCCGCCTAAAGCTTCCTGAAACTGGATCCTGACTGGCATGCCATCGCAATGCAAATTCCAGAGGACCTCGCATTTTTCCTTCCAGGTTCCCGCAAGGTCGCCCGTGTACCAACGGTGCCATCTGGCTGCCGAAAGGATGGGTACCTTTTGATTATTCACCCGAACGCACCAATCAAATGCCCCATCCAACATGTTTGCCGGGGTCCGGATAAGTTCATTGCTGGCCCGGGTGGCGGCAACGTAGGTTATCCGCAGCTCCTCCAGTTCCTTGTCCACATCGACCGCTTCGGCTTCAGGGCCAACATTCAGGAGGCTGGCCCCATCCAGGGCAACGTGTTCAAACTGGCGCCCCTTTGATTGGTGAACTGTTGAAATCCAAAATTGATCTGGTTTTAATTTCAATCGCATTTCCGTTGGCTCATCCCGAATCTGGTGTAGGCGCATCCGGATATCGCCTGCAACGGCCTGGTTTCCAAGGCCAATCGCCCCAATAAGGTCTCCCAAGTAGGACGCAATTTCCTCGGGTGAAGGGGATACCCCTGGGGGCGCATCACCTATAAATTCCACCCCGATCGCCTGCCTTGTTTGGTCATCTAGGATGGGTCCCTGTACGCCCTGCATTAGACGCCCGAGCCAAGCGGGAAAGCCATTTTCCTTGGATGGCCTTACGAACTGGATTTTTTCCCTAAACCATTCATCCTCGGCAAGCAGGGATGCCAAGGCAAGTACGCCAAAGTTTGACCTGAACAACATGGCGGCAGAATTGCTTGCCTCCAACCAATGCCGAATCTTGCTCTTCAATTCACTCAGGGTATTGATCGCTGGGACATCTGGTCGTTGCAATGCCTGGGCAAGTTCTAGGCGACGTTCCCTCACCCCTGGTTTGTTAAGGAGGGCCTTGTCGAGGATGTCGCGAATTTCAACCATGAATTTATTTAGATTGCTGTTGCCTTCATTCCTGTAGATGCGATCAAGGCGAATATCCTCCAGTTCCTTCCCAGATTCTTCGAGTAGGCTTTGCACGGAGCGGATGAAATAGTCAGGGTCACATTGCCTGTAAGCACCCTCGGCCTCGGCGAGTTGGTGGAATGTGATGTATTGCCGGTGATCTCCAAGGATGAGGATCCCGGGCTTCTCCATTCCCTCGACCGTGCACATTGCCTTGCAAATGGAGATTATGGTTTGGCAGTTGATGCCCACTACGTCCTGAAATTCATCAATGATGACATGCCGGTACCTCGTGAGTAGGGTAAGAATGTTTTGGCGTGCTGGATTATTTGGCTTTTCGAGAATATCAATAAGGCGCTTCTTGCGATCAGTGAATGTGTCAGCGTTGGTGCCTATGTTTCCAGAAAGGGGCAATAACTGGCTGGTCAGTGAGTCAATGGTTGAAACCTTGGGTCTGGTTCCACCTTGCCATTCCTTGTCGAGCTGTTTGATTCTTGACCTAAGTTCGGCTCGGGCTGTCCTGCTAAAAGTAAGGATAAGCACCCTGCCGAGACCGTTAAGTCTTCGATTTAGAATGCGAAGCCTCTCAACAACGCAATGGGTCTTTCCCGTTCCGGGGGCGGCGTCAACTAGTTGGCAAGCCCCATCCTCTGAATGAATTACCTTTTGTTGTGGATCATGGGTTAGGGGTGGAGTAATACCTCCACCTCCACCGCCTCCTCCTTGTGGAATACGAGACCAGTGGCCTTGCCTTTCTCCCACAAGCCAGGCTTCTAATCGCAACCTATTCCAATATTCCAAATTGGGTGCAACGTCTCCCGGGTTCCCTTGGATTTGGTCCCACGGGATGTTGAGCATGGCCCTACATTCGTCTGATAATTGCCACTCCTCCATTAGTCCTAGGTCCCTGAATTGTTGTCCTTCCCAGCGGTCTAGCCGATTGCCAAAAATCAACCAGCCATCTTTTGGTAATTCCAGTCTTGTGACGTTTCCACGGACCGTCAGGTTGGAACGGGGATGATTTTCCATGCGGCGAGTCCTCCCAATTCAAACTAGGCTGGGGTTGGTTCCATTTGAATTAACAAGGGAAGGCAGTCTAAATGCATGCGATCTGTAGGATTGAGCTCTGCAGCGGCATGGAGATTACCCAACCTGCCCGTTGCTTCAATCGTCAGGGTCAGATCCCGGTCCAAGTGCGCGTCCAAGGATGGACAAAAGGGAGGGGCGCCTTCCATCATTGAATGGCATACTGGAACGGAAAGTGGCGTAGGGAAGGGTACGTACTTGAGGCATGCATAGTCATTGTCAGACTGTCTGGGCCCGGCCATCCTGCCTATTTGGAATATGGCCTCGGTTGCAGTCAGGTCCTGCATCGTGAAGCGCACACCTTGACATATCCTTGATGGATTGGAATCCGTTGGGAATCCCTCCCGATGGCGAGCGATACGATAATAATCTCCACCACTCTGGTATACCACCACGTCGGTGGCAAGTCGTATTTGGTAGCCCCTGTCGGCTAGAATTGCGCAGCCAAGAGCGGTGGCAATTTGGCTGCTAAGGTCGCATTCCAGCAACTCGGCATTCCAATCATTAAAGGCTTTGTGGAGCTTGACATGGTTGGAACGAAACGGTCCACCAACCATGATCTTGTGCTTGACATCCTCGGGGGACAGCCCTGCTTGCCCCACCATTGCGAGAGCCGTCGCATGGATCTTGCCACAAAATCTGGTGACGCACTCTTTTACATTTGCCTCAGTAAGTAGGATTGTGTGGGCATTACCCGCTCCGTCAACAATAGTTTGATCGCTGTCTGGGCATGGAATTCCATTGTCAAGGCAGTGAATGGCCCTAAGCTTGTACGCCTCAATCGCCGCGAGCAGTTTGGTCCTTTTGTCATTGTTCATTCCTTGTATGGCGGCAAAAGCTTCCTCTGTGGATCCGCGAAATGCCAGGTCCAGGTCCATGGCAATCCCGCCCAAGCCATTTGCAATGCCTGTATTGTGGATATCAATGATTTCACCGTTTTCTTTGAATTCTATGAGTGAGATGTCAACGGTCCCACCACCCCAATCCATGACTAGAATCGGGCCCCTCATGTCGGACGATTTGGCCAATGCCCCACTATTATCTAGGCAAGCAATTGCCGCAGCAGTCGGTTCATAGACGAGGCGCACGTTTCCAAATCCTGCATTCTCCAGGCAGGTGCGAAGCCTTCCTCTGTATCCAGGTCCAAAGGTGACCGGAACCGAGGCGACCACCTCATTCTTGGTGTTGTAGGCTTTTCGGAAGGCTTCACCGGCGATTAGTCTGTTGAAGAGATGCTTGAGGTATCCAGTAACCAAAGGTTGGGCATCGAAGGCCTGTCCATCGTGATTGAATTTGGGCCTGAAGCCAAGGTGCCACTTCAGGTTTGGCATCCGAAAGTAGGCATTTGGGTTGGACGGATTTTGCCCCCACACATGACGCTGGGGATGATCATCCGCTACCATCCGATTCACCCAAGCCACAGAGGGGGTCGGGTCATTCCCGTTGCCCCCCGTATGGTAGATCCCATTCTTTCCCGGATTATTTCCTGAATGAGGGTCCATGAAGAGAAAAACGGAATTGGTGGAACCAAAATCAATGCCGAATCCCATGGCTGATGCTACCTTGCTAGTTCCAATTGTTCCTGGACTTTCTTGCTAAAGGATGCCCACATTTTTGACAGGGCTTCTTGTTGATTGGGCCCAATTGGGTTTTGAATGATCTGTGCGATTTGATCAAAATCAAATTCTAAAATGGCTCGAATCGAGGATAACTTGTCCTGAATTCTCCCTTGAACGTCGGATTCGAACTGAATCCTGCGACGTTCGTTTTCTTCCTGTGCTACTTTGCTGGCCTGCACAGCCGTTTCCTTTTGTGCATTAGCAATTCTTGCAGCTATGGCGGAATCATCGGCCTTTTTTTCTAAAGAATCGGCTCTTGTTTTGGCTGAGTCGCGTTCCCCTTCAATAGTTTTGAACTTGCAGGCGAGGGAATCAAGTTCTTCTTTGTAAGCTATATTATTACCTTCGAGGGTTTTACATTTTTTCTGTAATTCCTCCAAATCAGATTGGTTTTTTTTCCAAACATCGGGTTGGGCCCATTCCTTTTCCATTTTGTTTATGTCAGCCCTGAGCTTTGTATTCTCCTGCTCAAGGTGAGTAATTTGATTTTCTAGTTCATTCTGTTTGATGGAAGTTTGTGGGTCAGGTGTCTGGGTGTGGGGCGGTAATTTCTGGATTTTTTCACGGCCAACATCCCTGGCTAGTTCCTTGAATTCGGTCTGCCAGTCTTTGACTTGCGATTCCAATTTCTTGTTTGAATCCCAAAGCTCGTTGAAAAACAAGGCAACTGGAATCAGGTGCTGCTTGAGTTTCTCCGGCCACCTGTCAAAAACATCCTTGAACATGTCCTTGGAGGTTTGGGTCGTGGGCTCTGGGTTGCTAATGGTGGCAGGTTTCCCTTCTGGCCCTTGGGTTGAACTGGCTGGAATGCCGGAAAAGAAAGGTGATTGGGAAAGGAAATTTCCCTGAAGCTGGGGATGACCCAGGATGAGTGGAACAAGCGTGGAGGCTGCAGATCTGGCAGCACTTTCCAACTGGTTATTCTCGCATGCAATCCCGGCCAGGGTTGCGTGTATGGAGTTGATCTCATCCGCAAGTTGCTGATCCTTGGCCATTCCTTCGGAAATTCGTACGCATTCAATCAAGTTGTGGGTGAAAACACCAAGCCATGCTTGGAAACCCTCCTCCTTGGTGGAATCCTTGTTTGCAGCTAGTGCATTACCAAGGATGCAAAGTGGACGAAAACCGGGTTTTCTCGATGCCTTCTCGGCCAGGGGCTGGCTGATTGAAAAACTGGGTGGCTTCCTGAAGGATAGGGCCTTGATCTGGCCCTTTCCCTTGCGTGGGAAGCTGGCAACCAGTGGGGCAAGGTAGGAATCCACTGCTCCCGGTGTGCCTGCCGAGATCAGGTGCTCCACAAAGGCATCTGGCTTGATCGGTTTTTCAATCGACTTGTAGGCAAGGTCAAAAAAGCGTCGGTGTTTGGCCTTGGACCATTCGTCAAACTCCGCACAAATGTTCGCCAGGTCGACAAGGCGAGTTCCCTCGTTGCCATCCTGCAAAAGCCATTCCCTGCAATCTTTGACTAGGGAATTGTAGTTTTCACTCCCAGGGGGCATTCCCGGATCCTTTTCAATATGATTCCGGATCATTTGCACGCCTGGATCCAATCGCTCATCCATCGCCTGGGCCTCGCTCCTGTTTGGCTTGCCTGAAAATTAGGGAGTTATTCCTGCCCTGATCATAGCGGTTATTTGCCTGACAAGGTCCATTTCTGGGGAGACGTTGAACACAGCGGCTGGACCTGACAAGCAGTGAATTGCAGTGGATTGAATCATTCCTACCTGCCCATCAAGGAAATCAATCCAACTAATGATGTGTTCCAACAAGTGGATTTCCTTTTTTTCACACTGGATTTGGTAGAGCTTTCCGATGAAGGCGGCCAAAGCAACGGTAAGTGATCCTCGATATGGAGTGTTGGGACAAAGTCCATAATGCTCAGGATTTCCCCTGAGCCGATTGTTCGGGTACCCCTGACCTTGGATAATCATGGTTGCTAATCGAAGGAGGGCCATTGGCCCAGCCATGTTGGGACCACCTAAATTTTGCATGGCAGCAAGGGGCCAAATGGCTGGACCTTGGGCAAACAAGTCCCTGAGGATTTCATTCGGATTGATCGCTGAGTTTGTTTCCAATCTTAGTAAAAGAAGCTTCCTGATGGGCCTAGAAAGGGAAGAGAAAACCTGCAAAATAGCATTATTTTCTAAATGTTCGTGTATGCGGTTCTGCCAAATTGAGTAATTTGACACCTGGAAATTGACTTCGCTAATGAGTTGGTTATTTCCTTCAGCCAATCCTGCCCAATAAATCCCAAGGGAATACTTGCCACTTGTTGGCGTGTCCACCCTTAGGGTACTGGGATGATGCATCAACCGGCCTTGTCCTCCCACAGGAGGTATGATGGTGATTGTTGGAAGGCAAAAATCCAAACCATCTGGGCGAATGCATCGCACCAAAATCGAACCGCTGGGATTGGAATGGAACCAGATCAGCAGGTTGAGGTGAACATGGGTTTCAGGTAGGCCAGGGTCGATGTCGCAAGGAAACAGGAGGACCGGCGCAGTGGAGTATCTGGCTACCTGACTCCAAGACTGGTCTCGCATCCGATATTGCAATTCTAGGCTGCCCGTTCTTCCCAAATCCAAGATTTGGTTGACAATCCCCTGATCTAGTTCTCGAATCTGCCTGAAGCCATTGAATGGTTGCAGCCGGATTGGTTCCCCAAGCAAATTTTCGGCAGCCCCCAATCGCAACTCGGCTGAATCGTTTGGTCCATTTGCAACTTTCACACTTGGACGATCTGCCCCGAAGCTACCTTGACTGAGGACCATGAAGCCAAGCAAGTCCTGGGTTGCAGGTTGGTCCATTGCGCCCACAACCTGGAACCCGGTGAGGCGGAAGGGAAAACGATCGAGGCTCAGGCTCCCTTCACAAAAATCTACTTTTTGGCGGTGCATGAACTCTCTGGCATTTGGCGTAATGTTCGGTGGGATCGGTGATAGTGTTTGTTCCAGTTGCCTCGTTCCGTCAGGTTGGCCAAACGAGCTGACAAACCGCACCTTGCCTGTACTTATTTCGGCATGGCAGCCCTGGTCCACGCGGGGTCCCAGCCCGGTTAGGAAGACCCTTTTGCTGGTTGAGGCGTTTTCACCAAGGCGAACCCGAAGGAGGATTTTTGCTTCAATCAAATCGTTCTGGTCAAGAACTTCCTGAATGAGGTTTCCGGGTAAATTGCATTCCAGCCTCGTTCCTTGGTCACGTGGCTCCAAGGAATCTGTTAGCGGAAACTCAGCCAGGACTTCCTCGTCATCCTTCTTGGAATGGACCACCTCCAAGACCGTGATGCGCTTCCAATATTCGGGGTCATCCCCAGCTTGCATCTCGTTCACCGAGACCGAAAGGTCCGGGAATATTCTGCCACAGGCCAGCCATCTCCCTGTAACGGGGTGTTCCCAGGTGCCCAAAGTTCCTGAACTTGAAATCGATAGGCAAGGCAATGGGATAACCTTGGGAAGGGAGAGCTTCCACAAGCACTTGCCCCCGGTTTTCTTGATGGAAAGGGTGAGGCCCGAGGCCCTGTCGTTTCCGGCAAGGCTGATCCGGTGGAGGCCTGGTTGGCTGGTTGGAGTCAGGGTGGCCCGCCCATTGGGATCCATTTCGAGGTGGGACCGTCCACCTATGCCAGTTGCTGGAAAGAGAATCAGCGAATCATCCCAAGAGCAAGGATGGGACTTTTTCTTGGCCAACCGCTTGGGAAATTCCGAGGAAAAGGAACGGAAGAGGGTGGGAACCTTTGACCACCAGAATTCCCAGCAGAACTCCCTCCCTCCCTGCCTGACCTTGAGGGTTATCGGCCTGCTACAGTCGAAATCCCTGATGGCTCTGGTCAAACGGAAGCGCCTGTTTTGTGGCCAGTTGGGGGGGGGCCTTTGGGGGTCGTTCCGTTGGATCAGGTGATCCCCCTGCCAAATTTCCCACTGGAAGCCGTGTCCGGGGATCAGTGTTTCCCGGGAATAGATGGTGAACTTGGTGATTACTGGATGGTGATCTGGGCCACTGGACAGCCATGCATTAAAGCGACCCCGGATGTCACCCTTCCCATAATGCTCAGGGCCATTGTTTGGCTGGGGATTTGGGTGCAGCCCCCCCGTGGTTCGGGGGTGATTGATTCCTTGGGCGGAATCATTGGGCCTCCTTGATCGGATATTTGTTGGGAGCGGTGAAGCCAGGTCTAGATAGGGGAACAACCGTTCCATTCTCCTGCGGATCGTGTCAGAGAGTTCCCGCTCATTGCAATATTCCTCGGCCAGTTGTCGAAGGGCCCCAAGGCTTGTCGGCCATTGCCATTGGTTGTCCATGATGAATTTGGCCAGAGAACAAACATGACCGGTGAAAAAAGTTAGCCAGTCCCTGATTTGTTGGAAATACCTCTTGTGTTCTGGTTGGCCTTCGATTTGTTTTGTGAGTTGCTGCTCAAGGCCCTCCGGGCTTGAATGGGCGAATGCATGGAAGGGTCGGGAGCCTAGCACCCTTTTAATCAGGTCATCCCCCTCCTCCAACAGGCCACATTGATCCCGGAGCAGCCTAACCCGCCACAAGGAGTTATTCACTCTGTAGCAAAGGTCCAGCCTTCTGCCCCTGAATCTGTAACCTTTCGCCCACGCATCAAACTTATTGAAGAAGGCATTCCTGGCGGCGGGTTTTTGTTGGTTGAAAAAGCGGTCATAGAAATCTCCACCTTCGTATCCCTGCATGTGGGAACCAAGTTCATGGGTGGTAAACTCCTTCCAAAAACCGCCCCTAAACCCAAAACCGGACAGGCATACCCACCGGAGGAAGACAGGCATGAGCTCCTGGTGAAACGAACCATCCTGAAGCAGGCTAACGATTGCGTTGCCGAGGTTGCCAGAATTGACATCCTTGCTGGCAGCGAAGGGATACTCAAAAAATTTCAGGTTGTTGCCGAGCCGATCCTTCTGTTGCCTGAATTCACGCAAGATTTTTTGGATTATTTCCATGGCTTATGTTCGACCGGCATTCTTGGATTGCCAATGACCTTTTGCAACGGATCTTCGCATCCTAATTCGCTTGGGCGCATGGAATCTTCCATCAAATAATCAAATCAAGTTGTGAGCCTAGGAAAAAATTTTTGGAAATTTTTTTATTTTTGGCCCAAATGGCATGGTTTGATCGTTTAGTCTATTTTTTTGAGTGCTGTTCCTTGCCGTCACCGATTCCCTATGGTTTTTGGACGCCGGCATTTGGGCAATTAATTCAAATTGCAGCTGTAAATCCCTTTTCCATGTCAACAAGGAACGGTAAAAATTCTCCAAGGTATTCGTGATGGAATCGCCGGGATCCGGTTGGTGTCCCTGATCCACCTTAAACTCAACCAAAATCTGTGATTATCCTGAGCCCTTGCCGTGCGTGTCGACCGCGAGGTCCATTAAATATCGGGAATCCGCGGGTGCTGTGTAGTTCAGGTCACCAGTAGCCAAGGCTCTGTTCATGAGGTTCATAAAATGAGACACCACACAAAGGCTCAACCCAGCGGCCCGATGGGCCAGCGTTTGGAGATCTCTCAGGGGAACAGGTAATCCTCGGCATCGTTGTCTGGCCCAATTGCCTCATTCCGACCGGTTTTGAATCCGCAGGGCGAGGGGGCTATTTGGGTTGTTGCGCCTGAGATGGCCTTCGCCATCTGGCCTTCCAAAGATTCTCGAGAGGACTCGGCACGCCGCCATCTCACTCAAAAGTCAGTTGCCGGCAGGAATCCGTAAACATGCCCGAATGGCTAATAGGATGGGTGCCAAGTTTGCAAACGGATTCAGTCGGTCTGGATTCCTTTACCGTGCGGCCAAATGCAATTTTTCCGCCACTTGATCGAAAATAAAAATACCATAAACCCTTCCCATATAGCTGGAAACTATCCTCGGGCAAACAAGCCATGAAAGTTGCAAGTGAGTCAGACCTCTTCCCGGAGGCCCTGATGCGCTGGGCCGGCCACCATGAGGGTGGCGTCAGGCGCCCATTCCAGGAGGAATCAGGCAGACCTGCTGGACGACAGTACGAGACCCCGCTGGTCAGGCGACTGAACCAGTGGGTGGATGACCTAGCATCGGGCCTTGGTGTTCCCCGCGCCATCCTGCTGATTGGCGGCCCGGGCAATGGCAAGACCGATGCCATCGAGGGATGCATTGACCGCCTCGACAGCGTGCTGAATGCCAATGGGGACCTCAGGAAATGCTTCGCCGGGAACTTCCAATCCTCATCCGGCAGGCTTTCCCCCCGCAAGGTGGTCGTGGACCTTTCTGCCCTGCCCCTCATGCCCGACCACCTGCGAGCCTCATTTTCCCTCGTCCAGGATGCAACCGAGGGGGACCCCACCGAGAATGCATCGGCCGAGTCATTGCTGCTGGAGGAACTCGGTGGCCTGGCCTCCCCCCAAGGCAATGACATCTACCTCTGCTGCGTGAATCGGGGCATCCTTGCCGAGGCCTCGGCAATGGCCCACCTCGACCCAGCCCACGAGGCGGCCGTTGGATTGATCAACGGGATAACCAGGGCGGTGACCAGCAGCCCCACGCCACCCGATTGTTGGCCCCTCGAGGGTTACCCCCATGTCGCGGTTTGGCCAATGGACCTCGAATCCCTCGTCGCCCCCCCCGAGGGGGGAGGCCAGAGCATCGCCCACCAGATACTGCAAACCATTTTCGAACCAAGCAGATGGAAGCCCGCCTGCGCGCTGAAGAACCGATGTCCCTTCTGCCAGAACCGTGTCCTGCTCGGCGGTCAGGGTGCCATTGATTCATTGGTGGACCTGCTCCACTACCATGAGTTAAGCTCGGGCAAGCGTTGGACATTCAGGGATCTCTTCTCGCTATTCTCCTACTTGCTGGTGGGTGAGAAGGAGGAGTTCAACATCCGGGGGAGGGATTACTCTCCCTGTGCATGGGCCGCCGAGTTGAACCGGATGGCAAATGATTCTGGTGCAAATGGACCGGACCGTGATCGTGCCCCCTTCGTCCTGGCCTCCCGGCTCTACCATCACCGGCTCTTCCCAAGGTGGCCCTCCTTCGACCATGGTGGTCACAGGGCCGCAAAGCATGAAATCCTGAAGGAAGGAGCTCAGGGGGATGGGATTGGTGCCGCAAGGGCCTTCTTCCGGTTCATGGCCCGGGCGGGGGACTTGGCGTCCAAGGCACGGGGAGAGGTGCCTTCGAGGTTGCGCAAGTCCTTGGCCCCTGTTCTGGACCCGGCAGCCTCCCCGGCCAATCAGGTCATGTTTGAGCGTGGCGGGCAATCCCCAACGACGGTTGGCCTGATTGAGGAAGCCTTCAGCCTGTCAATCCGGGCGGGGCTTGACCTTGTGGGCACCCAAATCACCACTCTGGAAAGGGATGTGCTGAAGCTGCTTGAGAGGGCAGACGAGGTTCTGTCGGGGGACGGCTTCCCCGGGAACCGTACCCACCACGCCCGCCTCCTTGGCTCGGCAATCCGCCAATACGCGGTCAGGCTCGTCAAGCGCAGCCTCGGCACCCGCCGGGGCGTCTGCCGGGACGTGGAACATTATCGGAACTACCTGGGGGCCATGGGGGATGGTACAAAAATGGGGGAGGTTCGCAGACAATTGCAAAAGCTCCTAAACCACCAGCAGGGGGAGTTCAGGGCCCCGCTGGCAACCACCTTCGGACAGCCGGTGGCGGAGCGTTCACGGGATGTCACCCTCATCATCCCGCGCACGGTGCAAGTCCAGGCGGTCCAGCCGCCCACAACCCTCCGCCGACCCAGGGAACCCCTGAAATACCTGCGGGTGCGCCAGCACCCCGTTGCAGTCACCTTCGAACTCTTCCGGGCGTTGCAGGAAATCGCCGGTGGACGCCACCCCGCATCATTGCCAGCGGACATCTACGGCCACCTGGACAGGACAAGGTCCATGGTTGCAGGCAGCCTGGTCCGCGACCCGGACACCCTTGCGGATGGGCCAAGGATCCTATTTGGCCTTTCTGGTGACGAGGTGGAATATATGGATGGCCATTTTGCATTCTCGAGGGGGGAACCCGGATGACCTTAGGGGCCTTCACTGAAAAGCCGTGGTCACAGGTGCACCCCGCCTACGAATCCAGCTTCCTCCACATGCGTCCCGCACCGGAGTACGCCTCCGGTGAGGTGGTGCTCGCCTCCACCTACCGGGCGGTTGGGTTCGGCCAGGGCCTCAGCCCGGAGGGGGGGGTCCCGGGACGGGGCCGCAACCTGCAGAAGCTACTGGACAACAGCAGGACCACCAAGCCCGACGGGGCCATCCTGCCGGTCGATGTCTGGAAAAATGTCGTGTGCGGCATCCTCCGCAGCCCGAAGCAGCCCAACCAGGCGGCAAAGCGCTTCCTGCAAATAAGCCCCGTCGTGCCAGATTCGGCGCTTTATTCACAGTCCGCCAGGCTATCGTCCAATTCGTGGAACCCCGGCGAGCTCGTCTCCAGGGTCATCCGGTTTGGGGAAGCCGACCTTGCCGGGGCCCAACAACTGTGGGGGAGGCTCTTCCATGCCCTGGACGTTGCTGATGGGGACGACATCTGGGCGCGCTTCGTCCAGGCCGAGTTCCGTGCCTGGCGAGGCCCGGAAACCAGGGGCGGCTGGTGCCAGCCAGGCAACCTGGGGCGCGACCGGGCCATTGAGGCATGGCACAGGAATGGGACCAGGGCGATCCCGGCAAGCCGTTTCGTCAAGGACTTGGATTCCATCCTCGGGCTGAAGGATCGCCTCACGAGGAGGCAGTGGACCAGCATGCTCGAAACGATCCTTCGGATAGGGACTGTTTCGCACGTGCTCTGGGTCTGCCGCGCGAACACAACTTTCTTCACCGCGCTCTGGCAGGTCCTGCACGGGGGGGATGCCCCCGCCCTGAAGCAGATGCTGGACTCCCTGGGCCCCGGCGATGGATTCTGGCGATATGGCCAAGTTGCCGCAGGCGCAATCAGCGACCTCTCGACGAACTTCCTCAAGGCGCGGGCAGGATTGAACCTTTTCCTGTACTTTTTTGCCAATATAGCGGACGGTGCCGGCGATTGCCTGGAATCACCGCGGGCCTTTGTGGACCTCCTGGGGCGGGTCGCCGCAGCGAGGGGATCGCTGGACATCGCTGGATTTTCAAGGCACTACGAGGAACTGCTTGGGGCGGAGCAGAGGGCCGTTTCAGGCAAGAGGGGGATCGCGTCGAACATCCGGGAGTTCGCCAGGCACGTCCTGGGCCAGCGCCAGACGGCGGAAACGGGCCTGGACAGCTACGATCAGGGGTACTTCCTCCGCAAGCGGGGGGCACACGCCTCCGCGCCCTGGCAGGTGTCCCTCGGCCCGGTGGCTGTGATGGGAATCGTCCACGCATGCACCCATGGGGCCCGGACGCCGCGCAACCTCAACGACCTTTGCCGTCACTTTTCAGAATACGGGGTGGATGTGCGTGCCCAGGACGTGGACGGTTCGGGCCTGGGCCTCACGCTGCGGAACCTCGGGCTGGTCATCGACAGCCCGGATGCCGAGGGTGGGATGGTCATCAAGAGCCCCTTTGAACGAATCCAGGAGCAAGGCGCCACATGACGGGGATCACAAGGGCCCTGCGGGACCACCTCTGCGGCCAGGTCAGCTCGGCTTTTCAGGGCCTCGGCACCCCCCAGGGGGACGGTGGCCACAGGGACGCCCTGCGGCTGTCATTTTCAGGCCCGCCCCAGCACCTGCTCTCCGGGCTCTTCGAGGCCCTCTCGGCCCCGGGGGGCAGGATCCTGCTCCATGATGGGGATGGCGAAGTCCAACTACCCGTCTACCTTGTGGATCCCGGGGCAACCAACCCCACAGGCGAATGCCTCTCCTCAAGGTGCACGACCAGCTACCTGATAACCGCCAGGAACCATGGGTACAGGTGCCTCCTGATCCTGCACGAGGTGGGCGAGGGCATCAACCAGTCCCTATCCTCGGCAATCAAGCCCATTGGCTTTTCACAGGACACCACCGACCTTGACCGGTGGATGGCCGAGCCGTTGGTTGCATTCCTCGTTGAGGACGTGCTGAAAGCCCTGCTGGGCCGCGAGCCCGGCCCACCCGAGCTGGCATGCCTGCGCCATGCCCTGCGGGAAAGCTGGGAGGCCGACCAAAGGAATCGTGACAAGCGTTACTGCTGGGCCACCATCGAGAGGTTGTATGGGGCCACCGCTGGGCCTGCCGGGACCCTATCGCTGCTTTCCGCCCTTGGCCTTCCAGCCTGCTCCCCCGGCGAGCTTGGCATGGACAACCACCTGGCGGTCTTGGACGGCGTTGCAAGCCTGCTCGAGGCAAGCGGCCTGGCCCAGGGGTTCGAGGAACTCCTGGCCAACGCAGCCGGGGAGGCGGAACTCGTCGAGGCCCTCGGGGGATTCCGTGAACACCTGAGGTCGGTTGGAATCCTGGCGGCGGATGAATTCGCGAGGACCCCGCTGAGGTGTTGCGTTCCCCAACCCGGCGAGGATGGCATTGCCCCATCCTGGTGGCAACGACTGACCGTGGGTGCATGGTCTGGCCTGCTGGCCTCAAACGAGGCCTCGGAAGGGAGGCTGGAGCTCAGGGTGGAGGGAGCTCTCACGCCGGCGGTCAAGGGCATGCCAACCCTGGTCGCAGGCCCCGTAGGGCTGGTCGTCTCGCTCGGCGAGGGTGCGCAGGGGGGCCAGGTGAGTGTCAGCCGGGCCTCCGGCAATGGGGCATACCAACCGCTTGCGGCCCTCGAGCTGCCCCCTGGTGGCACCGCATCCCTCCAGGATCCAGACCCCCCACGACACGACCGGTTCCTCCGCTATCGCGCCGAGATGGATGGCTATTCACCTGCAACCTCCAAGGTCATCGCCCTGGGGGCCTATTCCCCGGGCATCGCACCCGTGGCAAGGAACGCCAGGTCCATAAATCCACCCAGGCTGAACCGCAGGGCAAGGAGCGCAACGGGCACAATAATAGAGAGATGGGAGGGAGACTTTGTCCTAGTTGGCACCGGCCAGCACACCATTGAATTATTCGCTGGCCCCACGGTCAGGCCCTCCGATGTGGCAACCTGCCACAACTCCAGCACCGACCACCCGGAGCCGATGGAGCGGCCAATCAACCAAAGCGATCCCATCCGCTGGAACTGCCTCATTGAAACCGGCGAGGAAAGCCACTTCGACTTCTCGGCCAGGGACCTTCAAACGGGCGAGGAAAGGCTGTTCCGTGTCCACGTGACGGCCGAGGAGGGTGACCCAACGGAGGTGAACAGCCACTTCCAGCGGCTGGTCCTGGAGAATCGGTCGGTTGCCTCCGGCGACCGGTTGCAGGCCAAGGTCGAGCCCGTCCGTTGCCGGGCCTCCGACCTCGAGGAATTCGCCCTGGAAAGCCCGAATTCCTACAGGCCAATCATCCTCGGGCCCGACTTCCTCGGTGCCTGGAGGGCACCAGACTGGACCGGATGCCCCACCCTCTCGCATTTTGGGCTACCAGTGGACCCAAGGCCCCCCCTCGCCCAGATGGTGCCCCCCGGGGAATTCCTCGAGGCCCGCACCCAACTGCTCGCCAGGCTCCACCCCAATGGGGGGAATGGGGCGCCAGAACCCGCCGGCACGTGGCCGCTTTCCAGCCTGATGAGGCAGGGGGAATTCAGGGGTCTGGTTAAGCGCCTGCTAGACGCCTACCTGGGCTGGCTGAAGGACGACTACGACTCGGCCATCTGGTCGGACGTGGTTGCAGTGCATGCCAGGCAACCCGCCGTCAACGTCCTGGAATCAACCCCCTATGCCGTGCTCCTGTCACCACTGCACCCGATTCGGATAGCGTGGCAATGCAACGCACAGGAAATCCTGCAGGAGGCCCTGGACGGCAACAGGCGCTGCCCGGCAGCCAGCATGGCGAACCCTGCTTTTTTCCCGGATAGCCTCTCGCTCCCCTGCAGGACGGGGGCTGGCTCGACCATCCGGAAGCAATATGCCGCAATGGCGAGCTCCTCGGACTACTGGGGGGTCCTCTGGTCTGTTGATGCGTTGGCCCTGCTGGGCAGGGGGGCCTTGGGGGACCAGGTATTCGGCCGGGAGCTGGGCATCTCCGTGGATGGCCTTTCGGCTGGCTTCACCGCGGCCCAGGTTTCAAGGTCGCTGGACGAGGTGGCCAGGCTCCTGCCGGGAAGGACAACGCTCCGCGCCAACCTTCGGACCGACACCACCGGGCATACCAGCCTGAACAAGGGCATCGAGGAATGGTGCCACGCCAGGCTTGGGCCGGACAATGACCCCTGGGCTGGCTCAGGCGAGCTTTCCCTGGTCATTACCGACCAGAGGAGTGCCCCGCTCCAGCCCGAGCAGGCGGTGCTGGCCTCGCTTGCAGCCAGGACGAATGCAGCGGTCACCTGGCGGGAGGCCAGCCCCTCCTCGGTGGTGGCAAACCAGGACATCTCCATCATCGCCCACCTGGGCACCATCAACCATGAGTTCAGCCGGCAGGGCCTGGAATCGGCAATAGACCGCAGCGCACTGGCCCGATGGCGCGTGCGGAAGCAGGTGGCCGGTGAAGGCGCCATGTTCATTGCGGAATCCCGGGTTGCGGCGAAGCCACCCACACTAGATCCGGACAGCCTGGGAAATGCGCTCCTTTCATGCGTTGACCACCTGGAGTCAACCTGCCGCCACCTCTTCGACAGCTATTTCTTTGCCCCGAACCAGGAACTCCTCGCCGGTGCGGTGGAGGCGGCTTCCTACTCCGTGGTTTCATCCTCGAGCATCGATGCAGCCTGCTTCATGCGGGCCGGCCGGAACTCCTACCTCTGGGACTACGAGCTGCCCTCCTTTGCCAGGCGTGCTGGTGAGAACAGCGGTTATTTCCTCCTTGCCAAGCAGTCCCCCTCGCTCGTTGCCTCCACGCGGACCGCCATACTGGCCCTGGGTGGGGACATTCCCGACGAGGCCATCGTCGAGCTGCTGGACGAGGTGGGCCGGAGGGGGATGCCAACCCTCAAGCGGCTGACTGCCGGGGGGGCGACCTCCCTTGGCGAGGTGGGCAGCCTCATAGCCCTTCGTATGCTCCAGTCGGAGTTCCGCGGAGTGCAGGCAGCCCTGGGAATCCTTCCCGTTAGCCTTGGGGAGCAAAGCCTCAACCTGGTGGTTCCAGCCGACCCCTTCACCCGCCAGTTTGATGACCTGCGGAAGGGGCTGGGCCAGGGCTCCGCCGAAAGGCCCGACCTCCTGGTCCTCAGCCTGTCCTACAGGGATGGGCAGGCGGAATGCCTGAGGGTGACCCCGATCGAGATCAAGGCACGGACGGGCCAGATGCCCGCGGGAGAAAGGTGCTCGTCACTTGGCCAGGCCAAGGCCTTCGGCGAATTCCTGCGGAAACTGCAGGCGATGGCCGTGGACTCGCAGATGTGGGGGTTTGCCTTCCGGGGCATCCTGGCCAACCTGCTGGACTACGGCTTCAGGGTATATGGCCAGCTTTCCCGGTTCACCAACACTGGTGACTGGGCCACCCGACATTCGGCCTGCCTGCGCTCACTTGGCGGCGGCGAACTGGGCATCAGCATCGACACGCGTGGCCGGCTCCTCCTCATCGACAGCTCCCCCAACTCCGGCCCGCTGGACCTGGATGGGGATGGCTTCCTGGAATCCGTGGGCCTTTCCCATGCCGACGCAACAACCCTCCTCCGGCAGGGGGACAATCCACTCCTCGGTGGGATACGCCAAACGCTGGGCCACTGGGACCTTTTGCCACCCGATCCCTGGGAGGACGGTCCAACAATGGCCGCTCCGCCCGGAGAACCATCCGGCCCGGGGTCCGCATCCTTGATTCCAATTCCCCCCGGAACGCCGGAATGGCCCGCCGAACCCCCGGGCGATGGGATTGCCCCCGCGCCGGAAGCAGGGGGGGAATCGGAATCCACATTCGGGCCGGGGGAACCCACCATCGAAATTTCTACACCTGGTGTACAAATGGATGCGGGGAATGCGCCCGGGCCAGGGGATGGCTGGGTTCACTTCGAGGTGGGAAGCACCATACATGGCTTCACCAGCACACCTGCTGTTTTCCAGCCCGGGAACACCAGCCTCAACCACCTGAACATAGGGATCGTCGGGGACCTCGGCACCGGCAAGACACAGCTTGTCCAGTCCCTCCTGTACCAATTGGTCCGAAACCCCGGGGAGAACCGGGGGACCCGCCCCAACATCCTCATCTTCGACTACAAGCGCGACTACTCGAAACCAGAATTTGTCGGAAGGACCGGGGCCAGGGTCGTTAAGCCCCACCAGTTGCCCCTGAACCTTTTTGAACCCCCGGTTGGGGCCTTGGGCGGCACGGGATGGCTCGAGCGGGCCAAGTTCTTCTGCGACGTGCTCGAAAAGCTCTACACGGGGATAGGCCCGGTGCAGCGGGTGCGCATCAGGGAATCCGTCAAGAAAGCCTACAAGGCATCATTGGAGGCAGGCAGGGGCTCCCCAACCCTCAGCGAGGTCTTTGAAACCTACAGCAAAGAAAACGAGGTCGACTCGCCCTACTCGATCATGAGCGAGCTTGTGGATGGCGAGTACTTCGTCGCCTCTAGCTCCCAAACGATGCCATTTCGAGACTTCATTTCCGGAATCACGGTGATCGACCTGGCCAGCGTGGGCCAGGACGACCGGACGAAAAACATGCTCGTCGTCATCTTCCTGAACCTCTTCTACGAGCACATGCTGCAGATCGAGAAGAAGCCATTTCTGGGAACCTCACCCCAGACCCGATTCATCGACACGATGATATTGGTAGATGAGGCCGACAACATTATGAAGTTCGAGTTCGATGTCCTCAAGAAGGTGTTACTCCAGGGGCGGGAGTTTGGTGTGGGGGTACTTCTGGCCTCTCAATACCTGTCCCATTTTCGGACCAGGCATGAGAACTACACCGAGCCCCTGTTGACATGGTTTATCCACAAGGTGCCCAATCTTTCCGTCAGGGATCTGGAAGGTATCGGCATCGCGGGTGCAACCCTGGACACGGTTAACAAGGTCAAGTTATTGAGGCCCCATGAGTGCCTGTACAAGACTGCTGGAATCGACCATGCCTTCATCCGGGGCACCCCCTTCTATGAGCTGGCCGCTGATCGCGAATTACAAGGTAGTTGAGCCCGAAGCTGCAAACTGGCAGGGAATCCACTGGAAGGACATCAGGGAAGGGTCTTCGAGAGATGAAGCTCCAGTGCCTGCAAAAAGGCTCAAAAGATCTGGAGCTGCAATAGGTAATGCATTGGGGGAACAACCGGCCCGGAAAGGCCCAAGGCCCTCCCGGCTAACTTGCCTATGTGGCCCAAGATCACAGGGTCATTGTGTTGAAGGGGTAGATTGGTTTGCCTTGCCCGTGATCAGGTACCTCAGGTGGAGCCCAAGGTGGAAGGCAAGCGTGACAGGCACCGCATTGCCAATCTGGGTGTACTTGGGCAGCTCCCGGTCGAAGATCCCCTCGCGCGGGTTGCCGGCGCGGCGCAGCCCCCCGGTGGTCCTCTTGCCCTCGAACTGGTACCAGTCCGGGAACATCTGCAGCCTCGCCCATTCTCTGACAGTCAAGGACCTCGGTTGGGAGAAGTGCACGTAATCATCGGGAAGGGAAGCGGCGGTGATGTTCGGCCCATCCGTGCCCCAGCGCCGGGGTAGCACCCTTTGTGCGAATTTCTTGGTCCGGTACTCCTCCGGTATGCTGCCATCCGGGCTGGCCAGCATGGCCTCGAACTTCCGGCGGACTCGGTCGCTGTGCATGCTGTACTCCTGTTCGGTGACCGGGTCACCACGGCCGGAGATGACTCCGTTGGGTTGGGTCCTGAGCTTCCTCTGAACGGGTGTTAGCGGTCTCCGCCGGTAGCGGCAGGTCGAGCCACCATTTTCGTAGTCCGGATCCTCCAGATCCCCGATTAACTCCTGAATGTCAGGGGCGGTCCTTCCTGTCGGGCCTGGGAGAAAACCCCTTTCCACCGCATCTAGATAGCCGTTCAGGCCAGCCGGGACACCTGCCAGATCCCTCCGAAGGCCGACAAGCAGCACCCTTGGCCTATTCTGGGGTACCCCATAATTCTTCGCGAAGACGAGGTCATAGGCCACGGAGTATCCCGGTATAGAATTAAAGGCCTCCAACACGCTGGCGAAGACCTCCCCCTTCCTGCCCCCGGGTCTCCACTTGGCATTCAACAGACCACGGACATTCTCAAAGAGGAACGCCTTGGGCTTGAGCCTGCTGATTAAGAAGGCCATGTCCTGATAGAGGTGGTTTGAGGGAAGCTGCTCCTTGTCAACCGAATACGACCTCCTGTGCCCAATTCCACTGAAACCCTGGCAGGGTGGCCCGCCACAAACAAGGTCTAAATCACCCTCGCTGATCCCGAACCCCCCCCTCAGGGCATCCCTCATGCGGGAAAGTCTCCTTTCATCGACCACCAGTTCTTTGATGTCACCGCAATGGAATTCTCGGTCCTGTAAGTGGGGCTCGGTCAACGACCTGTTCCTGAGGTAAGTTCCCATGGCATCCGGGTTGAGCTCGCTGACGAAGACAGACTTGAATCCTGCCTGCTGGAGTCCAAGGCCTAGACCACCACAGCCCGCAAAAAGATCGACCACCGTCAGCCTCTTGCCCTTACCGGAAAGCCGCTTCATCCTCCCCCCCCCATGCTCATGCCTCCACACCATTCAATCTTACAGCCCAGCGCACGGATGGGAGGATTTTGATTCAACGGAATTTCCCCCCGGTCCTCTTTGGGAAACCAGCGGCAGTCTTTTTCCAGCCGGGAAGATTTCGGCCAGCATGAGGGGTATAGCCATATCCCCTTGGTCGCTGGTTATCAGGGCGTGAGGCTCTTGGCTCAGCTTCATGGTACCAGCCTGTCGCGATATCCTTATACGAGTGGACTTAATGCCGTGGGCTACCGGCAACCCCGGTGACTTCCGGCCTGAATCGTATCCGCGGGGCCAATCAGTATGGGTGATTTTCTCAGTCCATCTGAGAGGAGCCGGAGGATGGGTCTGATCCGGGCGAGGGGCAACCAAACCACGGAGGTTGCGCTCGCGAAGCTGCTTCGCAGCAACCGAATCACGGGATGGCGCAGGCACCTTCCGCTGCCGGGGAGGCCCGACTTCTCCTTCCCTGCCAAGGGGGTGGCCATTTTCGTGGACGGTTGCTTCTGGCACGCCTGCCCCCGGTGCTATTCGAGGCCAGCTTCCAACACCGCGTTCTGGGACCGCAAGCGCTCGGACAACTTGGCCAGAGACAGGCGGGTTGGCAGGGAGCTGAGGTCGATGGGCTTTCGCGTGATCCGGGTCTACGAGCATGAGCTAAAGAATCCGGCCACAGTGCTCCGGCGCATTCTCAGGATCTTGGGTAAGCCAACTACCTATTGTTGAGCTAGCAAAACCGATCCAACTCAGGGCTTAGCTCTTCCCGACCATACAAGGTCAATGTGGCCATCCATTGATAATTGCCAAAGAAATTTTAATTAAAAAGTTAGCAGAAGAAGACCTCCAATTGATTTTTAGCCATCTATTAGTATAGTTAACAATTTAATTTGTGGATACACTGTCTCTCATAATAAGGGGCACATTTTTAAACCAGCTTGGAATGCTGATTTAGGCTAAAAGGATAGCGCATTCGGCTTTTTCATATTGCTTTATTAGCATTTGTATTTGCCCGGAATGATCCGTAAAACTGGGCCCAAAACCACGACCTGTGGTGGACCCCGAAAACTGGACAGGTGCCTTAGCTTTAGAATCTCCTTGGTGAGGAGGAATTCAGCATGGCACGGATCAAGAAGGTTCACGGGGAGGCGTTCAAGGCCAAGGTTGCTCCGGAATCGGTGCGCGGTGATCTGACCGCCAACCAGATTGGCAGCCGGTATGGCGTCCATCCGACTCTGGTGAACCGTTGGCGGAAGGAATTGATCGCCGGGGCGGGCTCCATTTTCAGCCCGAACCAGGGCATCCGTAGCGCCAAGAAGGTGGCAGACCACGACAAGCTGGTCGCCGAATTGTTCGAGCAGATCGGCAAGCTGAAGATGGAACTGGAGTGGCTCAAAAAAAAACTCCAGTCTGTCGACTGAGCGGAAGCGGT